>Ga0224501_10001449_pt1 | contig 18432 bp, 16 predicted proteins | sample SF_Oct11_sed_USG_4_FD_169105 | JGI IMG/M metagenome (GOLD analysis project Ga0224501, IMG submission 169105) | Sediment microbial communities from San Francisco Bay, California, United States - SF_Oct11_sed_USGS_8_1 | ecosystem: Environmental > Aquatic > Marine > Sediment | place: USA...
CTTATTTATCACTGGATTTCAGTCACCGTGAGTTTACATGCATTGTGACTAGTGTAGACGAGGCTGAAAACTGACCAATGAGAAGCCAGGGGTGCATTCATAGTACGGAGCCATGTGTAATTGAGCAGCGCCAGGTAATCCATGGAGGTCAGTCATATCACTGTGACTATTTGGATTTGCACCTCGAGCTGAGAAACCCTAGCGCAAGCCTGCTCGAATTTTTTCATCGAAGGGCCATTTTACTTCAAAAACCCGATTGAAGGGGCCGGTTCTTTCTACTTAAAATCCATCTTATTCGCAGACTGTTGTGGATTGGTGGTTTCAAATCAGCAATACTAGATCCGCAGGACATGAATTGCTGTTGAGAGTCTGACTAAAACGTAAGCTTTCTTGTGGTTGTGGGTTAATTTTCCGGTTCTTCTAATCAACCATGCAGCCGAATCTTTCCTCCGTTAGCCATCGTTCTGGCATCAAAACCAAGCAGACAGCCAAGACACATTGAGCCTGCCCCAATCTCATTGTCTACACAATATCAGCATACTGTCTCAGTCCAAGATATCCTGGATATCAGCCACAGAAGCCACAGATTTACCTTTTAGTGGCCGGACTTGGCCGCGGACCGCGATTAGGGGCACCGCTGTCTTACCAGTATGCTGGTGATACTGCCACACAGTTAAGTATAGGATAAAGACTGTCATACAGGACTTCATATCACGGTCTGGGTATACTAATGACAACAGAAATTACTAAGTTACTTCCAGGGCCTAAACCTAAACTATAATTTATACGTATAATTTTTTGCAGTTGAATAATTACAGTTACCAGATACTCTTCCACGATGAGACGATTCTTCCTCTGTAAGATTGGGACCTTCCAGTCAGGTGTACTTAGAGGAATCGGCTTCAATCCTAAAAAAACACAGACGGCAAATTTATAACGGAGAGTTACAACAGTCGGATATTGAGAATGACTGGTTGGGTAATCCATTCTCATTTTATAACTCGGTAGTTCAGTGAAATCTAATTTGATTTATTATTTGCAATGGCCCAGTTTATTGGTGTACCTTGAGTCAAAAAGCTAGCTCAAGGGACCAGTCTTCTTTGAGTATCACCCTGTTTTGGTTAATCTCTCATAATAAATATTCGAGGTAACCTATTTTATAATTTATATCATAATTATTATATCATATAGTTTTATACCATATTACATTAAATAAAACCATAGGTCTTTTCATGGAAAGTCGAGATTGTAATAAATTAACCAGAAGCAGGTGCCACAAGTATAATCCATGCGGTCTAGGACCCCCTGATAACCTCAATGATCTATGGCAAGTAACTCACCGGCAACATTCATGTAAGCTGAGTATTTGTAGATGCAGTCTGGGCCAAGCAGGGCATACCGTCTTCCTCCTGTGCTCTCCGGGTTCGCCAGACCCGCCTTGGCTTCCTGGTACATCTCCTCGGGAGGTTTCTGCGGACTTACCGACCTCTCTTGGTATCCTGGTGACCTCGGCGATTTGGGGTCCTGGTATCCTGGTGACCTCAGTGATTTGGGGTCCTGATATCCTGGTGACCTTGGTGACTTGGGGGCTGTAGGACTCTTGCCACCTCGACCCAAGGTGACCTTACCGGCGTTCGCGTTACTTACATCGACTCGGATCGAGGCAGATTTCCACAGGATGGTATTGCCTTGAGCTTTAGGTGACACAGGTTTGAGAGTCGCAGCCCCTTGCAGCTCATCCACTGTAGGTGGCATCGTTTGTGGACTTGGAGGTCTTTCATCTGATTCCTGATCACCGGTCGACAGTCGCTTCACGATGACGATCTGCTTTTTCGTTCCTTCTTCCGAGGTCAAGGCCTTTGGGTAGTCATCCGTCCTTCTGCCTGTTTCCTTTATCACGATACGACGACCTTGTAAGGTCATATATTGAGTTGGGTCTGACTTCTCCTGTTCGGTTGTCATGGCAATCTCTCTACAAAGAATCCAGTGACTGAATCAACCAGGTCTGACAGGAAATACAATCCCTTAGGAATAACTGTGAAGCATTGAGCTTGCAACGCGGCAAGAACCTGGATTTAAACCCCAGTCACAGCGAGCTCGCGTTGTGAATGTGAGCTCCTCACATCAATTTTATCTCAAAAAATAAGGCCAGGTGGTTTATAGCAAGGAGCACCATGCATTACAGCTTAGCATGGAGTGCCATGAGCGGGTCAGTGTTTTTGAGCTAAGACTGAAGCAAGCTCACACTCACACCAACCCCCAACAGACATTGATTGGCCTATGAAATGTATTGATGAAGCTAAATATCTATAATTCTATGGATCTGATTTGTAGATTTTTTAATTGTACTGCAATTGTAACGCAATTTTAGCGATTTTTGTATTATTATTGGTATAGACAAAGCATGGCCTCAAATTACGAACCTTCCGTTTTGATAGTACAGGTCACTATCGGGCTATACGAGAGCACATCATTGCGGATGAACTAGCCTGTAGGTTATCATTGTAATTGTAACTTCTATGTGTACTGTGACACTTCATAAGATGCAGTGCAATTTCAAATTGGACAGGAAATTTTCAGGCTATCTTCACATCTTTAGACTAAAATGAGCAATTTTGTTAATGTTTGGTTTCAATAAGAGCCATTGCTGAGGTTTTTCGAGAAAAGGTTTAATGTGGAACAATGAAACTAGTATGCATACATTTATTTTTAATGCGGAGTAAACCCATATCAGTCAAGATAGGTCAATAGGAGAACGAATGAATCCCACTGCCCCCTCGGTGGCCCGGTTCAATTCCCAGCCATGGTGGAGCATTTTAAGGGATTTTTCCTCGCCTGATCATATTCTAGCAACCCGTGCTGAGCCGGCATGGCAGAAAATGGCCTAATCGAACTTCACATCAATGACACCACATAGCCTGCCTGTGGACATCGAGGAGGAAGGCCAAAATCCAGCCACAGACAGAAAATCGCTGAAAAACTCAAATCATTAAACCTGACATTTAGAGAGAAGCAAACTCACCTTATCACAGCTGTGATCTGCGGATGCTACACCGATCACTGGGACTAAAGATGAATTGATTTTCCAAATCGCAGTTACCTTTACCCTATGCCAATGCTGCCGCAAACAAAGAGCTGCCAACACCCTCGCTGACTCCCCAAACCTTACCTCATCGTTCTCAATAACAGCGATTTTTTCCAGAAGTTTTCTGCTCAGAAATCAGACCTCTTTTCACTAAGAGCAGTAAAATGACCGTGTGAGGGTACCTTCATGAAGAGTTTACTAGATAAAGTAGTCCGTGTCTGTACCAACTTACCATTGAAAGTTGGCCGGTCTGTCAGTCTATCGAAGCGTCCCACGGGTCAATAGATTTATTAACACAAACTCCTTGATACTAAATCTCTATGGAATGCGAGTTTCTCTTCAAAGGACCCACAGAGTCCTACGAGATTGCTTCCTAATTGTAGATGCATATCTGCGAGCTACTACATCTCTATCTATATTGATCTATATAAAGTGTAAGCTCTATTCAATGAGCTGTCGGATCAAGCTGCCACCATAGACAGACAGACAGACGGCTCTTAGAGATGTAATCTCCTGATGTTCAACTAGCTTTGTCGGTCAGCGCTAATTGAAGATTTAAAAAATGTCCATCGCTTAAATTCCAACTGGCTGAAGTTTAAAAGCATTATAAGAGGACATTCTGGTACATTTACTTGACATTCTGATTGTGACTAATGGTATTCTTTTTACCAGCTGCCTGAAGATTAATTGGTCGTGTGCTGTATTTCCTAAGTAATCTTATATTGAGTATAATGTATTTCAACTGCCAAAATGAGTGAAATGGTTTGTGATTTTAGCTGGACTATATAAGCCAGCCCTTGATGTCAATTTGTCACTCTAGTCTAGTCAAGGTTAGGTGAGTCTAGTCTTGCGCTTGCAATAAAATCTTACAGTTGACCAACATGCACCTGGAATAGTCAGTTTGGTGAAGCTGAAATGGACAAGACTAAAAAAACAAAAGAAACCATGACATAAGAGCTTCAGGCATTTGCATGAAGCCAACTTCTTTTCTTATACCTTTTTGTCTAGCATAAAGTTTTCGAGAGGCACTGTGGCCGAGTGATTAGAATGCTCGTCACCGGTGCTGAAGATCCCGGATTTAAAACACAGCTTGTGCACGGGATTTTTCAATAACCCTTTCTATTCAACCATCACAAAAAAATACCTAGCCCTGTTCAGAACAAGGTGAAAGGTGGTGAGGAAGAGGAGTGGCGCCCCTCCTCAGTTACACTGTTGCCAAGAACGAGTTCCACGACGGCCATTAGAGCTTTACCTTTATTTCATCGTCATGGTAAAATTGGCTGGTCAGATATTTTGTATTTTCCACCAGTTATGGCTTAGCATGGAGCACAGCGACCGAGATTCGAACACAGACTCTCAGGGTTATGAATGGCCTAGCACTCTACCACACTGAACTATCCCACTATCTCTGCAGCTAGATTGAATTATGAGGTTCTGACAATCTTGATGAATCGATTCTTAGAGTGAAGCGAGGTTCAATTCCCAGTTCGGACAAAAGCTTTCGCGACACACTTGTTGGTTTCGGATCCCGCCATTAAATAAAAGAAGTCCACCCATGGAGTTACTTTTTCTATGGGGCGCGCAGGTGCAAAAAAAAGTCCCCTAATGGTTGCACCCTGGGAAACTCTGAGTCTAAGACTCGGTGGGCCAATTTCTGCACCATTCCTGACAGCTGTCTAGGGCACCTGCACCACTCCTGACAGCTGTCCTGGGCACCTGCAGGGTACCTGCACCACTCCTGACAGCTGTCCTGGGCACCTGCGGGGTACCTGCACTATTCCTGACACTGGACAGGGCACCTGCGGGGTACCTGCACACTCCTGACAGCTGTCTTGTCATGGAGATAAAAGAAGAAGAATCTTTCGATGATACCAGGATAAGAGTCTCTTGAATGGACTGTAGTTTGACAAGCCTGTGATTCAGAAAACTTCCATGGAGATCCATGCATAAGACAAACTAAATTCTACCTTTATAAGCAGTAACTTTAATTTTTCCATCACACATCTACACACATTATTAGAGAATTTACGGAGTTGCGTTTCCTTACACGTAAGCCGAAACCGACCCCGAATTGATGTCATTGGCATGCAAATGCAAACGAGTTACCGTTCGTTCATATGAAACGAGATGATAGTGAGATGTGAGATGATATCTAATACATTTTCCTCTTTCTAGTTCAATCAAATATAAGTGTGCTGCAATTCGTAGGCATTCACTGGTGTTATGAACTAATATACCAGACTGAATCACTAGTATTACCGATCCAAAGTGAGCACTGTTTTCACTGAGTGAGCGAATGGCTCACAGAGCGAGTCATTAAATGTTAGTAAGTGGAATTACGGTTCTGTAGCAGGGGCACACAACTCCGCAAACTCTCGAATATTTTGTAGTGTTAATCTTATCTCTTTTATTGCCAATTGTCCCCAGATGAATGATACACTTCAAAACGGACCACCTGGATCAGTCCCATTAGTTAGCTTTATAAACCCCCACTCAGCCATCACTGATGACAAGTGTACTTCACCATGAAAGCCAGCTGTATAGTTCTGATCCTAGCATGTGTAACATGGAGTCTTACTTCTGGTGAGTTTTTTATAAACATGATTTACTGAGGCATTCTGACGATTGTAACGAAATAACATTTTGACCTTATGGAAAAAAGGTAGAAAAGCATAGAAATACACGCACAGCAGAGAGAAAAACCAATTACAATCTCGGTTACGCACAAATCTTATTTTTAATAGCGGATTTACACAAGGGCAGCGCTGTCTGCGTCGCTGTCTGCGCCGGGGCGTCCACTTCCGCCAACCCAGCGGCACAGTGCCACTATGAGCCGACGCTGCGAGCACTATTTTTCCAAGCGGCACAGGTGCAATGATCAATCAGAACGGCGATTTTATTTACTTCGGGTTTCCGCTCACAGTGTTCAGGAAGGGCATTACAGCTTCCTATGTCCTTCCAGATTTGAAACGCTGAACGCAATAGTAAAATGGCTCTGCGATTGTTCCAAGCGCTTTATTTTGCACAGGCGTCCTTCTAGTTACACTCCTAAACCTATCAAGCTTACAGTTCCTGAGCAAAAGGGTAAAATCCACTTGTAATCCTGGTATGCTGACCCATGTATGCTACTATCATGCCATAACATCTGTACGTTACTATAATGCCACAATACCTGTATATGTATATGTTACTAGCGTGCAGTTCTGACTGCTGCCTGGTCGGAGGTACATGTGGTGATGCTGTTTTTGAGAGCTGTAATGGTCGGTGGGATTACCGCACATCCTGTAGCCCATCTTATCACGTGTGCTGCCTTCCTTCTGACCCAACCCTGCCCATCAGCGCGACGAATCCACCGGATGTAAGGGAGACGACTGAGACTTCAGAAGGAGGGCGAATAACAGGAAGTGGTGATGATGTCACACACCCCCAGCTCACTGGTAGGTATGCCAGCTCAGGTGTGGAGGTTATACTTTAGAAGTTATTCACAAACTGACATACATGGTTGTCAAATGAAGGGTCCAATGGAAGCATGATCAGAGTCACAAATTGTGGGGTTTTGAGATTTGCCTCCCCTTAGGTTGTTCAGTATGCTTAACTTGCCTACACTAGATTCCTTGTGTCAGTCTCCATTTTCACCCACAAGCAAAAGATTAGTCAAGAATAGTCAAACTTTGAATTCTCTCTGGTTACTTTGTGACTCTGATCATTTTTCCATTACGGCCTTCGGACTTATTCCAGATTGTTCCGGTTTATTCCGGATTATTCCAGATTATTCCAGTTTATTCTGATTTATTCCAGCTTGCCCTTTTTAACATTCTACTTGGGCACTTGATTTTTTTGTTTAACAAACCTCTGAAACCTGAGAACTGTTGGAAGAGTAGGCTAAAGGTTGTCCCATGGCCTTCGGGTCTTTGGCAACGGTGTAACTGAGGTGGTGTGCCACTCCTCTTCCTCACTACCTTTCACTTTCCCAGCTCTGAAGAGAGCCAGGTACCCATTTACTGCTGGATGAACGGGGAGAGTTTTTGAAAAATCTCTCGCAACACAAGCTGCGTTTTGAACTTGGGACCTTCAGATATCAGAACGTAACAAGAGCTAAGAGCTAAGATACAGTACGAGAGCTCAGAGCTCGGATAATTGGTGCACCACACTATTTATAGTGCTCATTAGTGGCTCCTGGTTAAAACATCCTAATAAAACCATGTGGTGTATGAAATCACCATCTATGACAGATTCCGAAATAGTTAACTCAATAAAGACCTATTTTCCGAAGATGCCAGATGTCAACGCTCATATCTTAACCCCACTAACTGACCTTTTCACTGACCTTATATGGCTTATCGCGCTGTTTATCCAAGAGATCCATAATTCCAATCATATCATTTTGCCTGTCAGGTTGTGGGCGTCGTACCTCTTCTCCGCGAATAGTTGGTGGCGCTGACGCTGTCTTGCCATGGCCATGGATCGCTCAGCTGGAGAGAGATTATTTTGGGTGGGGAGGCTGGGAACACTTCTGTGGATCAACTCTCATCTCTAATCGATGGGCAGTAACAGCCGCACACTGTGTGGCTAAATATAATGAGTATGACAACAGCTTCGCACACTGCAACTGCCTATGCACTTGACTTAATTTATCTGCTCGCTACTACAGCTAATATAGTTCGCTTCTATAGCCGATGAAAACTGGGATCCGATTTCGAAGATGTCCTCTATAAGTAATTTAGAAAATAACACATTAAAACACGCTACATAATATTTACTCGGTGACCGATGACAGTTTCAAAATGACGAACAATGTTAGTCTCGGCAGTTTACAGTTAAAGCCACAAAGAAATAGAGCCCGTCAGGGCTCTGTAAAAATAAAATTGATTGAAGGACTTCTTAAACACACAGCTGGATGCAGTGGTCCAACAGTAAAATTGGATGTGGTGACACGGTATGTGTGGTTTTTTCAACTCTCCATTCTCTGTGTATTGTAGAGTGTGGGCGTGTACTCACCTCTACACACATAGTGAATGGAGAGGAGGCCATACCTCACTCATGGCCATGGCAGATATCACTGCAGGAAGATTTTGGTTGGGGAGGTTTTCTTCATTTTTGCGGAGGCACTCTTATCTCAGATAGATTTGTGATTACTGCTGCACACTGTATAGGGGGCTATATGTAAGTGTTCGCATTCAATTCACTCAGTGGCATTAGAGAGTTTGCGGAGTTGGGTACCCACACTATGGAACCAGAATTTTAGCGATTCCACCTACAAACATATAATGAGCCATTCGCCACTCTGTGAAAACACAGCTCACTTAGAATCGGTATTACTAGTGATCCAGTGCACAATATGGGTGCAAATATATGAAAAAGTCTGGTATACTAGTTCATAACACCAGTGATTACCAACAAACTGGAGCAGACTCATTCAATTGAACTAGAAAGAGGAGATCGACTTTGGTATCCTCTTAGAGAATTTTGAAGAAATTTCGTACAAACTCGTCGGCATCCGCACGCCAATGACGCTAGTTCGGGGCCATTTTCCGTTCACGTAGCTCCTCAAACCCTTTATAATGTTACTGATTCATTCTCTTTTATCCCTGAACTAGCAGTATACTCCAGTATGAGTTAGTAGCCTTGCCAATGCCGGCCAAATTTAAAAAGCCGAATCAGTTATCAATTCGTGGTAATACCGATTTCCTGTAGACCCGACTCGAAACTGTTCCCTTGATATAAATCGCATGTACATGTTGGATACAAAGCAAGTACAACAATGGTTCTGTGAATTTTTAATCAGATATAGGACAGCTCCAACTGAAATATAAAACATCTGTCCTTTTTCTTAATGAACACCTATCTTATGTCTACCACAAGATCGGGTTTTTAAAAAAAATAACCGCATGTACCTTAATTGTGATTATTTGTAGACTTGACCCGGGGATTAGAGTCGTGTTTCTGTAGACCTGACCCGTGGATGTTTAGAGTCGTGTTTCTGTAGACCTGACCCGGGGATGTTTAGAGTCGTGTTTCTGTAGACCTGACCTGTGGATGTTTAGAGTCGTGTTTCTGTAGACCTGACCCGGGGATGTTTAGAGTCGTGTTGGGAGAACACGACAGACGAAGACAGGAAGGAACTGAAGAGATAATCAGCATTTCCCGAATCATTGTGGTGAGTGAAAGGTCAAAGGTTAAAGGTCTATAAATGGCTCCTCTTCCCATTATAGTCCTATAAGTAAGTCTGTAAGTCTGGCCTGTAAGTCTGTTAGTCATGATAGCACAGTGGGAGAATGAATGTATTTCACTGCCTGTCCCCTCTATGGCCCGGGTCATGATAGCTCAGTGGGAGAATGAATGTATCTCACTGTCTGTTCTCCCTGTGACCCGGGTTCGATACCCAGCTATGGCGGAGTATTTCAAGGATTTTTTGCCCTGGCTGATTACACTCAACCAACCTGCCCTGTGCCAGTGTGACAGAAAATGGCTCAATCTCCCCTTAGTGGCACCACATCGAGGGGAAAGGCTGAAGTCCAAAAAAAGTGGAAAACTGGAAAAAAAGAAAAGATTGCTTCTGTGAGGGTAACCTGGCCGGTGTCGGAGTATACAGATATTAGCCTACTGAGTCAATGTTTCCCAGAGTGCGTACTTTCTGCTTGTACCCCCGTACTCAATAGGGCGGGTAAGCTCCGTAGAGCGGGTAAACTCCGTAGAGCGGGTAAGCTCCGTAGAGCAGGTAAACTCCTTATAGAGCAGGTAAACTCCATAGAGAGGGTAAACTGCTTATAGAGCGGGTAAACTGCTTATAGAGCGGGTAAACTCCGTAGAGCGGGTAAACTCCGTAGAGAGGGTGAACTCCGTAGAGCCGGTAAACTCCGTAGAGCGGGTAAACTCCGTAGAGCCGGTAAACTCCATAGAGCGGGTAAACTCCATAGAGTGGGTAAACTCCATAGAACGGGTAAACTCTCCTTTCTTTAATGTCTGCATCCAAACTGATGGAGGGCTTGCGAAAGGCAGGGTTTTTGCCCAAACTTGGAGTCGAATCAGGGAACCTGGGTCCAGGGCCAAGGTCGTTATCCACTTCACACCATACCAGGGACCCCCGATCCAAGGCCCAGTACAATATCCATTGAGCCATCATTGAGTCATCCCGGCTGGGGATCAGTCAACCTAAGCCATTTGTTTACACGTCATCTGCCAAGAATTCGGCCACTCTTAACGAGAAGTAAGAGGCGGATCATTAACAACCGCAGTGTGACCTTAACCCTAATTATCCACTGGTTGGGGTTTTCATTATTTTTTCCATGGTGATCCGAACCCAAGCTAGCCATTTGGAGTCAAAGGCTTGCTAAAGGCCCATACCAGAAAAACACACTGCCAGCAGTGAGACTCGTTCTATAGATTGCAAATCCGGTTTTTACCAACTGAGCTATTATGGCTATGATCAGCATCAGTAATTGTTTTCATTGTCAGCACGAAGACTGGAGCGCCGATATAAAAGGATCTCCAGCGGATTTAGCGCTACTGGAGTTATCTACCCCTGTCACATTCACTGATCACATACAACCAGCCTGTCTACCTAGCTCCACCTATCAGGAGTTTTCTCCTCGTGATAACTGCTGGATTAGTGGTTGGGGAGACACAAAAGGTAAGCGGAACACTAGCCTCTTGTTATATATAGATTATACCAAGATAGGACATGATCTTTAGTTTGTTTAAAAATAAAAACTGGACCGGTAATCGACCAGTGCGCACGCGCTAGGTCTTGTAGGGGCTCAGAGCTCAACAGCACTAGAGCCCTCACCTTGACGTGCACCTCAACGGCAGTTAGTTTTGTTGTTCATACATGTATATATTACAAGCTCTCTGCATGTGAAAGCGAACCCACTTTTATCTATAAGCAACATATTCCGGTTCCGGTTTCGATAAGATGTACAAAGACGTTGACATTATGTGCGATCTAGCTGGCGATTAAATCGCTTGAAGCAATGGAGTATCTTAGCCCCCTGTAACTAGAGCTCCTACAAAGATCCAGTGTATAACATGTGTCTTTGCCTCTATTTATGTAAACATGATGGTTCAGTGTATTGACCGCGGGTTCCAGCACTGATGCAGGACCGACCCCTAAGTAGGGCGTGTGTTGAATTCCTGAGCTGTGGTATTTCACATAATCAGCTTGGTCTTAGCATTCTGGGACTGCTGATGTCAACAGTTATAAGTGGTATCATTCGGAAAAGGGGCTTGGTGTCCTACCTTGGTATAATCTTTGTATGTTTATACGTGTGGTCACCAATCTACGCAGAACTCTTACAGTCGGTTAATCGGCTAAACTAGCAAGTACGAGCTCGTATGTGGAACAGCGATGAATGACGGTCTCTATGGGGTAAAACATTCAAACCTGACTGTGTGTGTAATGCAGCCACCAAATGTTAGTGTAACTAACAAACAGAGGCACTATAAAATTTCAGAATGCTTAATTGCGGAAATCACAGAAAAAGTAAAAAATATGGGACGACAGCAAACAAGCAACAATCGGCACCATTTAGTAACGTTGGTTGTATTTTCGGCGGGTGACTGCATTATGTTATACCAGTCATTTGGTTGAGTCTTGAGAGTGAAATATAATTGCTACTTTGGCGTGACAGGAGAAGTCTGAAAACAAGTGAAGACATTTGTGTTGTAGCTCGATAAATGTTTCACGACTTTCACCTACAAGGTTGGATCGTACCAGGTAAAACCATAGTCTATACACCAATGTGGTTGTGGCCCGAACTGGAATATCGCACTCTTGTGTTTGTCATCACAATTTTTGTAGGAACCGGAGATAACAACATCCTACAGGAAGTGAAAATTAACATAACACCGTACGAGGAATGCCGTCACAAATGGCTGACAGGTATGTCTCTATAGTCAGGGGTATGCAGGTACCCTGACCAGTGTCAGGGGTATGCAGGTACCCTTCAGGTTGCAATGAATATTTTTAAGTGTTCTTCTCTTACTTTATATAATATTATAATTATTATTTCTGCATGTATCGCCGGGTCTAGGTTCATGAGAAGGCAAAGATGGAGGGCATGCTCACACTTATTCAGCTCTCCCTACATTGGCACCTGTCTGCTGTGCCCTAAGTGCATGTGTATATACAAAACTACATGACCTAAGCTAGAACGTCTCTCACCGGGTGATGTGCAAATGATCAGATCTCAAAGAATCGTCTGAGTTGCGTGATAGGATGCGTGAAGTGTTTATTCGTGGAAAACCTTGTAAAATAGCTTGGGATGAACTCAAAGAAAGAACAGCAGTCTCTCAGTAGTCTCTAACAGCAGTCCCTAACTCTTGGGGCCTCACTTCGTGTTTTTTATACTGGCTCACGAAGGATGCCCCACACATGGTCCAATCAAAACAGCATAGGAAAACCTAACCAATCAAAACAGTATAAAATATATTTAATTTTGCCGCCCTGTCCGCCGTAACTCTACAAAATTCGGTGCACACTCGACAGGATAAAAAACCACGATGCATCCTCTCTATACCCACAGATTTCCCGAAATAACTAAGTACAATGTGCTGATAAATGTTAATCGTCCTTTGTTGTGCGTTGCGACACCCATCCCCGTCATGTAGTCCGTACACATATCCTCCATAGATTCTCATCCCAACAAGGTACCCTGACCAGTGTCAGGGGTATGCAGGTACTCCACAGGTACCCTGACCAGTGTCAGGGGTATGCAGGTGTCCTGCAGGTACCCTGACCAGTGTCTGGGATATGCAGGTACCCTTCAGGTACCTTGACCAGTGTCAGGGGTATGCAGGTGCCATGCAGGTACCCTGACCAGTGTCAAGGGTATGCAGGTACCCTGTAGGTTTAGGAGGTCTGTCTAGTAGGATGGCCAAATGCCTAACTAGAATTTAAAGAAAATTGAAAATTGTTATAGTTAGAGAGGGGATAATTCCGGTAGCTAGTAGTCTTTAGTTAGAGAGGGATAACTCTGGTAGCTAGTAGTTTATAGTTAGAGAGGAAATAACTCCGGTAGCTAGTAGTTTATAGTTAGAGAGGAAATAACTCCGGTAGCTAGTAGTTTATAGTTAGAGAGGGGATAACTCCGGTAGCTAGTAGTCTATAGTTAGAGAAGGGATAACTCCATGATTACCTATTTATAGTAGATAGCATGGTGGTTATAATGATTATAATAACTCCGGTAGCTAGTAGTTTATAGTTAGAGAGGGAATAACTTCGATAGCTAGTAGTCTATAGTTAGAGAGGGGATAACTCCATGATTACCTATTTATAGTAGATAGCATGGTGGTTATAATGATTATAATAACTCCGGTAGCTAGTAGTTTATAGTTAGAGAGGGAATAACTTCGATAGCTAGTAGTCTATAGTTAGAGAGGGGATAACTCCATGATTACCTATTTATAGTAGATAGCATGGTGGTCATAATGATTATAATAACTCTATAACTTTAGGGACGGGAGGAAAGGACTACGTGAAGACATCTCATATCTGTGTTGGTAATGGCGTGCCAGGAGCCTGCAATGTGAGTGTCTACCATATAAATATCTTCTTATATCATGTTATAATATATCGTGTAATATTATAATATTTTCTTTTAAAAGATATTATAACGTTATTATTATTTATTTAATATTTACATTCTATTTTTATTTAATATTTATACTTTATAATACATTATATTATGTTATGTAATGTTTTAATATATATTCAAGTAAAATATGTTATTTCATTTTATTTAATATTCATGTTTTATAATATGTTACATGATGTTATGTTATACTCTATGTTATTATCTTATATTCTATTAAAATTCGTTATTATATTTTTATTTAATGTATATCAATAAGACTGGTTATCGCACCGCATAAGATGAATCATTAGACTGCTCATCTACTTAACAGGGAGATTCAGGTGGTCCATTGGTCTGCGAACGAGAAGGAAGATTCACGCTGGTGGGAGCAACTTCATTCGGAGCGGCTGGCTGTTTGGAAACGGATGCGCCAAACGTCTATACCAAGATAGCTCATTACATCAACTGGATTCATTACAATACACAATAAACAACAGAATACAATACAATACAATACATTACAATACAATACAATACAATACAATACAATACAATACAATACAATACAATACAATACAATAAATACAATACAATACAATACAATACAATACAATACAATAAATACAATACAATACAATACAATACAATTCAATACAATACAATACAATACAATACATTATGACACGATATGATACGATGCAATACGATATATTGCGATACGATACAATATATTACAATATAATATAATACAACAAAACAATACAATACAATTATACACAGATATGTAATACATAGATTACAGCCAAGTGCATCGGCATACACTACTACACATGTACTACAGACAAGTAACACCCATACCTCTCAGAAGACGATAGTACAGCCTTAGGTGAAGCTAGAACACGCTGGGCAGGGATGACACAGTGGAAGTGGATCATGCCCAGCCAGATTACCTGGCTCTTCGGGCAGGCAGAGTAGTGGGTGAGCGAATTATGTTTAGTAGCATGGGGCAATCATTTGTATGTAGTAACCTAATTCAGAAGGTTTCCCAATGTTTCCAACTTTACTGATTTTTATTGATCTTGTATCTTATATAGTATAGTCAATAACAATGAAATATTCTTTAGTAACTTAAAAACTTATTGTAATACTTCTGTAACATAAAGTTCAGAAAAACAGAGCTATCGTAACATGAGTTCCATTCTAAACAGAGAAAATTATCAACCAATTATTAGGTTAAAACAAGGTAACAGCGAGCCCGCACAGAGCAGTGAGAAAAATGCTGACACGGTGGACGGGGCCAGCAGACGCTTCCAAAGTGTTCTTCAAGATGCCTTGTATTTGCTTCAAAACATCCCCATCACCGGACATCACGGCATCAAGAATTGACCCAAAGTCCGCTACAATGATGGGAAACTTGTGGTTAGGATGCGCTACTCAATCATGGCTCGGTAAAGGAAAAGATCTGAATGCGTAACTGGAGTTGTTGGCCCTTGTTAAGGTGGCCGCTCTGTTATTGCAAAGACAAAAGCGCTGGATGTCCAGTCAACAAGTTTTAATAAATTTGAGCTCGCTTGCAGATTCTATTTAGTCAATCAACCCAACCTTTATTTTAATTCAAAAGGTTTTACAATTTTTCCATTTTTACTCCTTTTTAGTAATCTTATTTCTTGTATAGTATAAGTCGAGCAGTGAAACATTCTTTAGTAACTAAAAAACATGAAGTATTTTTGCTATAACTTATAGTTTTAAAAAACAGAGCTATGATGACATGAGCTCCAATTTAAACAGCCGAAATTATTACATGAGATGCTATTCTCAGCTTAAAATGAGGCAATAGCGAGCCCACATACAGTAGCAAGGATCACACTGCCGTGGTGGGAGGGGCGGGTGGAAAATGGCTGCATGATCATTTTTTCTTGGTCAACAAATTCATTACCACTGGACATCATAGCATCGAGAATTGACCCAAAGTTCGACGCAATGACGAAGGAACTTTTTGACCTATATTGTATATTGGACTTTGCGGGGTGAAGCGATAGCGTACTGGGCTTTGGAGCCCCGGGTTCGATTTCCAGCTTGAGCATAAACTTTATCTTTCGCGACACACTCGTGGGTTTCGGCCTGGCAAGATTACAATGAGATGACAAAGGTTGGTAATTGGACTCAATTTGTTCATTGGATTCGTCTCCCTTTGCTCGTTTCGCTTAATAACTTACGTCAGGAGACTGTTACTGTTGACTTACATTATTGACATCACTCAAAATCATATATAACAGCTTCCGATCTGACTGGCAACTCTCACTGCTAAATCTCAACTCCAAAACGCATACATTAATTGTATCAGTGAGGTACTATAGATATAGTACTATGGTATCCCTACACAGGCCAGGTGCCCACTGTACTACTAATCTCATTCATGAAGCTCTTTTCTCTTGTCCATTTGATAAGACAACTCCTGACAATACTACGCTTGACCTAGAGTCAGAGTTAAAAGCCAAGACCCAGGCCAAATGCTCAGCCGTTATTCAACTCTAGAACTGGAACTTATTATAACTTACCAGTGCCTGTCGAGCCACCCGATGCGTCCTTGTCATCTGGCGCCGCTTCGGTGGGTGGGACCTCTTCAGGGACCTCGTCCACTTCAGCGGACTCTATCATTGCTTCATCGCTACTCACTATCTCAGTACTAGTGGCTGTCACATCCTCATAGGAACTGGCCAGGTCATCCTGCAAACAGTCAGTCATATATCGTAAATCCACCACAAAGATGGCAGCTATTAGAGACCTTGTGCAGGAGAGAACAATTTCTTATGTGTTCAGGTCACCGTAAGTAGCCATGTTACCTGGCTCTTCGGGCGGGCGGGGTAGTGGGCGAGAGAAGCAGTATACTACTGTAAGGGGTTAGCAATGGGAGTTGTTTTACCCCGCTTGAAACATGGACGAGCCATCATAAAGGCTAGTACTAAGCTCCAGAGACGTATAGAACAGAGATATGACACTCACGCAAATCGCGATACTGCCACGAGACTTCCTGGTGATTACGAAAGCGAGTCTGCCATTGTATCATATAAAAAAAACTATTTTCAACCAAGCTTTTTTATATTAGGCCAATCATGTCAAACATAGTATCATCTGAAAGCTCAAAATCTATTCTATAAAGCCGACCCGAGAACATTAAAATATTTTGTGATTGTTTGGTGATAGAGTCTTAATAAGTAGGGGACTATGTGGATACTGAGATCATGTATAATCATATAGAGAGGATAGCTCACATTGTGGTCTATGTGCTTATACAGTAGGACAGTTACTTGTCATTTTACCAGTAATAATTTAGAGTATAGATTATAGATCTGTGTAGACGTCTGGATGAAATTACTAGCTTAACTATGGTGTTACAACTTACAAGCCATAATTCTTTGCATATGCAACCTTTGCATATGCAACCTTTTCATTTGGGAACCTCCGCAGTCTGCACGCATGCAGACATATCAAACAAAGTCTATCATCAACATTGATTTTGGGACAGCCTTTCCATGGTAAATTTTGCCTTAGAATCAGCGGGTCATATGTAAGGTATGTAAGGTTGTTGGATATGCGTATGCAATCATTCGTGGTGAATTAGCCGTGGAACCCACCATACTAATCGCCAGGTCCTCAGGAGCCTCAGTGATGACTGTACAGTCATAAACACACTGGTCGTAGGTTTCCGTGTTTCCTGAGCATGCAGTATCACAGCCATCAGCTTCCCTTCTCCTTCTTCTGGCCATGGAAAAGGTCGGTTCGGAAATATCACTGATGGTACTGGCGTCCTCACAGCCATCAATCAGAAGACCAACGGATTGTTCTAGCAAGTCTCTCCCAGTCCTGACATACACATTCACCATATCACTGCAAGGTATAGCTGTCATATTTACCATATCACTGCAAGGTATAGCTGTTATATTTACCATATCACTTCAATAAAAGTAAAACCACTAAGCTATTTCCCTATATCCCATAATGCTCCACCACTGGGCTATTCCACTATCCCATAGTGCTCTACCCACTGAGCTATCCCGTTATCCCATAGTGCTCTACCCAATGAGCTATCCCACTATCCTATGGTGCTCTAAGCCTAATGAACTACCCCACTATCCCATAATGCTCTACTCACCGAGCCCTTCCACTATCTCATAATGCTCTACTCACTGAGCTCTCCCACTATCCCATAATGCCTTACTCACTGAGCTCTCCCACTATCCCATAGTGCCCTACCCACTGAGCTTTCCCACTATCCCATAGTGCCCTACCCACTGAGCTTCCCACTATCCCATAATGCTCTACTCACTGAGCTCTCCCACTATCCCATAGTGCCCTACTCACTGAGCTCTCCCACTATCCCATAGTGCCCTACCCACTGAGCTCTCCCACTATCCCATAGTGCCCTACCCACGGAGCTTCCACTATCCCATGACAGTGTCATTCGTTACTTACCCCACAGGACTGGAGAAACTAATGACAGTTCCTGAGCGTTTCTCCTTGATAACTACTCTCTCCGGTTTCTTCCCTTCAGCCGGTTGATACTCAATCTTGTATCCTTCCTGCCCAGTCTGCAAACAAAAGATTAGCAAATCACCGGCCGAAACCAAATAGTACTGCCATACTAGACGACTCACCGGCTGAGAAATTGTTGACTCTACAATCTTTGCATGAGTACATAACTCCACATATATGTCATTTTGTTTCCCATAATTCACTATAAATAAATTCTCTTCCCTGCAAATCATCAATCCGCGG
>Ga0224501_10001451_pt1 | contig 18406 bp, 12 predicted proteins | sample SF_Oct11_sed_USG_4_FD_169105 | JGI IMG/M metagenome (GOLD analysis project Ga0224501, IMG submission 169105) | Sediment microbial communities from San Francisco Bay, California, United States - SF_Oct11_sed_USGS_8_1 | ecosystem: Environmental > Aquatic > Marine > Sediment | place: USA...
GTGTTTTGCGGCCTGCTGACCCTGTGGGGCGGGCTGGCCTGGCTGGGATTCCAGCTCCCCGCCCTGCTGAAGGCCCTGCTGGTGGTGGGAGGAGTAATGACGACGGTCTATACGGCCTTCCTGTTCGCCCAGGCCAAGGGCCGGGACTTCTGGCAGAGCCCGCTGATGTCGGTGCACATGCTGGCCCAGGGAGCCATGGCCGGATCGGCGGCCTGGCTGGGGCTGGCCTGGTACCTGGATGGAGCGCTGCCGGGAACCACGGTTATTCTGCTGCAGGTGGCAATCGTGGCGCATCTTTTGGTAATGCTGGTGGAATTCACCCTGCCCCATTCCTCCCGGGACGTGGAACTGGTGACCGAAATGATCCTGCATGGCCCATTTCAAAAAAGCTTCGCCGCCGCCGTCATCCTGGGCAATCTGCTGCCCCTGGGGCTGCTGTCGGCCCCCGTGGACGAACTTCGGCTGGCCGCGGCGGTTCTTGTGCTGCTGTTCGCGCTGGTGGTGGAGCACATCTGGGTGCGCGCGCCCCAACTGGTTTCCCTACGATAAACTAAGAGATCCAAGGCCATGACGACAAAATCTATTATCGAGAAAATGGCGGAGAGCCTCAGGCTCATCAAACCCCTGCCGGAAGCCGGTTCCATGAGAACCCCCTCGAAGGGGTTGAACATGTACCCTCCGTTCAGCCAGTGGAAGGACTGGGAAGAAAACGACCCCAATGCATGGCCCCGGCGCACCAAGAAACGCTATCACCTTATTCCGACCACCTGCTTCAACTGCGAATCGGCCTGCGGTCTGCTGGCCTATGTGGACAAGAAAACCGGCAAGGTCCGCAAGCTGGAAGGCAATCCCCACCACCCCGGCTCGCGGGGCGGCAACTGCGCCAAGGGCCCGGCTACCATTAACCAGATCTACGATCCGGAGCGCATCCTGTACCCCCTGAAGCGCAAGGGCCCCCGGGGCGGTGGTGAGTGGGAACGCATCTCCTGGGATCAGGCCCTGAATGAAATCGCGGAAAAAATAGGCACGGCCCTGAGGGAAAAACGCCGCAACGAGATCGTGTATCATGTGGGACGGCAGGGGCACGAAGGCTACATGGACCGCGTGCTCAACGCCTGGGGTGTGGACGGCCACAACTCCCACACCAACATCTGCTCATCCGGGGCGCGCTTCGGGTTCGCCATCTGGCAGGGCTACGACCGGCCCTCGCCGGACTTCGAAAATTCCAGCTTCATCCTGCTGCTTTCCAGCCACCTGGAAACCGGGCACTACTTCAATCCCCACGCCCAGCGCATCATTGAAAGCATGCTCAACGGCGCGGAACTGGCGGTGATGGACCCCCGGCTTTCCAACACGGCCAGCATGGCCAATCACTGGATGGCCACCTACCCCGGCACTGAGGCCGCCGTACTGCTGGCCATGGTGCGGGTGATCCTCATGGACGGCACCTACAACCGCGAGTTCATGGAGACATTCGTGAACTGGAAGGAGTATCTGGCCGCCCGACACCCCCGGGACCCCCAGACCTTCGAGACCTTCATCGAAAAGCTGATTGAAATTTACGCGGAGTTCACCCCGGAGTTCGCCGCCCGCGAGGCCGGTATCGAGGCCGAGCAGGTGTTGCGCGTGGCCCGCAAGATCGGGCTGGCGGGAACCAGGTTCTGCATACACAACTGGCGCGGGCCTTCCGCGGGAAGCCTGGGCGGCTGGCAGGTGGCCCGGGCGCTGCACTTTCTGACGGTGGTCACCGGGGCCATCGGCACGCCGGGCGGAACCTCGCCCAGCGCCTGGAACAAGTTCAAGCCCACCTTCTTCGACCGCCCGCCGGCCCATTCGGAGTGGAACGAGTTGCACTTTCCGCCGGAATACCCGCTGTCCCATTACGAGCCCAGCCAGATTCTGCCCCATCTGCTGCGCGAGGGCCGGGGCCGGATGGAGGTTTATTTCACACGCGTCTTCAACCCGGTGTGGACCTATCCGGACGGCTTTGCCTGGATAGAAATGCTGCGCAATGAGTCCATGGTGGGCACCCATGTGGCGCTCACCCCCACCTGGAACGAAACGGCTTTCTTCGCCGACTATGTGCTGCCCATGGGGCTGGCCACGGAAAGACACGATCTGAACAGCTACGAGACGCACTCGGGGGTCTGGATCGCCTTCCGCCAGCCCGTGCTGCGCCGCTTCGCCGAGGAGCAGGGACGCAAGGTGGAGTTCACCCATGAGGTGAACCCGGGCGAGGTCTGGGAGGAGGACGAGTTCTGGATTGAGTTGTCCTGGCGGATGGACCCGGACGGCAGCCTGGGGGTGCAGGAGCACTTCATGTCCCCCTACCGCTCCGGGGAAAAGGTGAACATTCAGGAATACTACCGCTATATCTTTGAAAATGTGCCCGGACTGCCCGATGCCGCCGCCAGGGAGGGACTGGACGCCTATCAGTACATGGCGCGCCATGGAGCCTTTGAAGTGGAGCGGGACAGCTACCACAAGCATAATACCCAATTGCCGGAGGAAGCCCTGAAGGGCACCAAAACCGATGATAAAAGCGGCCTGATCACAAGGGACGGCGAACCTGTCGGCCTGATGGCCGATGGAGTTCCCGTGGCGGGATTCCCCACCCCCTCGCGCAGACAGGAGTTCTGGTCGCAGACCATGGTGGAGTGGGGCTGGCCGGAATACGAGCTGCCCGGCTACATCAGGAGCCATGTGCATCCGGAAAACCTGGACTCCACCCGCAACGAGTTCGCGCTGGTGCCCAACTTCAGGCTGCCCACGCACATCCATTCGCGCTCGGCCAATTCCAAGTGGCTGGCCGAGATCGCCCACCGCAACCCGATCTGGATTCATACCTCCGATGCCGCCCGGCTGGGCGTGCAGACCGGCGACATGCTCAAGATTTCCACGGACATCGGCTACTTCGTGGACAGGGTATGGGTATCCGAGGCCATCAAGCCCGGGGTGGTGGGTTGTTCACATCATATCGGGCGCTGGAAGCTGGAAAACGGCCCCCACGGCAACAGCTGGATGGCTGGCACGGTGCGCATCGAGGAAGGCCCCCAGGGCCAGTGGCGGCTGATTCCCCTCAAGGGCGTGGAGCGCTTCAAAAGCACTGACCCGGACACCTCGCGCATCTTCTGGCGCGATGCCGGAGTACACCAGAACATCACCCACGCCGTGCACCCGGACCCCATCAGCGGAATGCACGCCTGGCATCAGCGGGTGCGTCTGGAGCTGCCCGGGCCGGAAAACTACTACGGGGAGATATTCGTGGACTCCAAGAAATCCCAGGAGGTGTTCCGGGAGTGGCTGGACATGACCCGCCCCCCCAAGCGCAAGGACGGACTGCGCCGCCCCCTGTGGTTCCACCGCCCCCTGCGGCCCCAGAAGGAAGCCTTTTTCAAGAAGCGCTGAAAAATACAACACCTCCCCGGCGGTATTACAGCCGCCGGCGGAGTTACAGCCCCGGCGGGATCGCGTCGGGCCCATATTCCCGTTTGCCATATCCCAGGATTCGGGAGTAAAATAAAAAGATAAGATCATTGAACGACCTTCAATCGGAAGGTCCTTCCAGGCGGCAGCCACAATCCCGACCCTCAAAAAGCCGGTTTGCGGCGGTTCATCCTGCGGGCCGGCAGGCCCACTAGGCAATCAATTCATTCGCAAGGTGTAAATAAAAGTCATGGCTTCATTGGAAGAACAGTTTGAACAGGCATTGGCCCAAGTACTTATTGACGATTCCGGCCGGCACATCCTTGAGGTGGGCGCCGTAAAGGAATGCGTGGTCAGCGGGGATTCGGTAAAGATCACCATGGATCTGCCGCCCGAGCAGCAGCAGCGCATCAGCCAGGAGGTCGAGGAGCGCCTCAAGAGCATCGATGGCATCAACCACGTCACCGTGCAAACCGGTCAGGGGCAGCACGAACATGGGTCTGGCTGCGGCGGCGGACATGGCGGCGGGGGCTGCGGAGGCGGCCACAGCCATAGTCACGGTCACGGTCACGGTCACGGTCACAGTCACGGCGACGGCGGCCAGGCCCGCGAAGCCGGCCGGCCCACCCGCTCGGCATACCTGGAAAACTACCGCGCCGTGGTGGCCGTTGGCAGCGGCAAGGGCGGCGTGGGCAAATCCACCGTGGCGGTAAACCTGGCGGTGAGCCTGGCCCGCATGGGTCACAAGGTATCCCTGTTTGACGCGGACATATACGGCCCCAGCGTGCCCATCATGATGGGAGTGAGGACCAGCAAGCCGGATATCGAAGGTGACAACACCATCATTCCCCTGGAAAAGCACGGCATCCACATGATGTCCATCGGCAATCTGGTGGAGGAAGCCGCCGCCACCATCTGGCGCGGGCCGGTGGTGCACCAGGTGATCGATCAACTCCTCCGCGACACCAAGTGGCCGGGGGGCGACTTCATGATTATCGACATGCCGCCGGGCACCGGCGACGTGCAGCTTACCCTGAGCCAGGTGCTGGAACTGGCCGGGGCGGTGATCGTCTCCACCCCGCAGGATGTGGCCCTGCTGGATGCGGTCAAGGCCATCTCCATGTTCGCCAAGGTGAATGTGCCCGTACTGGGGCTGGTGGAAAACATGAGCGCCTTCGTGTGCCCCTCCTGCCAGACCGAAACCCCCATTTTTGACAAGGGCAACGCCCAGAAGGCCAGCGGGCAAAACGGCATTCCCTTCCTGGGAGCCGTGCCCATCGAAACCTCGGTTCGCGAGGCCGGGGATAACGGCACGCCCATCAGCGAGCTTTCGCCGGATTCGGCCAGCGCCAAGGCCTTCCGCACCATCGCGGAAAATCTGGTGGCGCAGCTTGAAAATTAATATATCTTTCCGTAGGATCAAAACCGGCTGTAACTTTACGGTCGGTTTTTTTTATTTCGTCCCTCCCAACAAAAGTATGAATAAAGGGGACAGTATGAATAAAGGGGACGGACTACCTCTCAACCCTCCAACGGGGAATTATCATGAAATTTAAAAACATCTTCCGGAACGCCGTGAGTGTTCTGTTCCTGCTGACTCTGATCGCCTGTGGAGGCGGCGAGGAAGACCCACCACCCGTGGATGATGGATTCGTGGAGACCCCGGAGGAGCAGGGCACGGGCACCTTTCTGTTTTTCATCGCTGATCAATATAGCGTTGCTGACCTGAAGGCGGTCAATCCGGAAACTGGCGACACCACCCTGGTGGACAGCGGGGTGGAATATTCTGATATCACCCGGGTAAAGACGGCCAGCTATACTGCCGGCGGCGGCCTAACGGACGAACGAGTCATTGCGCTGGCTTACCACAAGGAGGGCTCCCTGTACCGGGTCAACGCCGATCTGGCCACGGGCGATACTACTCCCGTGCGACTCTCCAGCGAGACGGGTCTAACAAGTTTCAACTCTGGCATGGCGGCAATTGACTATGCCAACCCGGACAACTCCCAGTATGTTTACCTTGCAACAAATGTAACCACAAGCTGGAAGATGGTGACCATGGGGATGACCTCCCTGGATGCCCCAGTGGCAGCCATGCAGCCCATACTGCCTCTGCATGACAACACCACGGGAGCCATCACCGGCTGGATCGCATACAACCTGGGCGAGTTGTTTGAAACGGACGCCGCCTTCGGCTCACCGGTTTCAGTGCTGACCGGGGCCTCCAGCTACGGGGATTTCGCCGTGGTTGCATCCAACGGCAAGGTGTTCTATGAAAACTGGGGCAAGCTGTACGGCTACGACCCCGCCACTGACACCAACACCGAAATCCTTACCCTCAACATCTCCTCGTACTACTATCTCCACCAAGATACCACCCACCTGTATTTCCGGGACCAGGACGCGGGGGACTCCAGCATTCAGCAAATAAAAAGGATTTCCGTCGCCGATTACACCGTGGAGCAGGTAACTAGCTATACCGTGCAGACCAACGAAAGCTTTGAAGGCATAGCCTACACCGACGCCAACGTCTGGATTTCCATCCGGTTTGACGACGGCTCTGTGGATTATAACAAACTGATGAAGGCCCCCAAGGGCGCCGGAGCCACCGCCGCCGTCGTCTATCAGTCGGCCAACAATTCAACGGGTGATATGCAGACAATCTTTGGCTCCGGACCGGTGGTGTGGGTCGGCTGGGGCGGCACCAGCCTCTGGGCCAAGGATGACGGCACTACTTCCGCTCCTATAAACGGTTACCTGATGAAGACCTTTCCCGGCGAAGGCAGCCTATACCGGACGCGCCAGCCCAACCGGGTCATGTTAACTGACAGCAGGGAAATCTACTATGCCAGCATGGCCGCCAAGACCGCCAGAATGGGCGCCGTCGGCTGGGACAGCGGCGGGAGCAGCTGGAACCTGATGGCCGAGCCCACCAATGGCAGAACCCTGATGAGGGCTTTTACCGGGACTTCGGATCCGGGTGGCGATAGTATTGAGGATATCTACCTGACCCCCAACCTGGATACGGCCAACGGTCAAAACCCGGTCAAGGTGGGCAGCAGTAATAACGGGAGTTTATCTCCCAATTACATCGGTCCGGATGGCTGTACCCTGGGCGCGGGTGGAGAGGTGATGCTCACTCTGCTGGTGCTGGGCGCACTGGGCTACCAGTGGCGTCGGCGCAACGCCACGCGGCAGGGATAACCACCGCCGGGTTTTTCATAACTTCAAGGCGGGCCTATGTGGCGCGACAATACCTATCGGGCGGCCCTGGTGGCCGCCCCTTTTTTTTGGCTGGGGCTGGCCCTGACCGGCATACCCCTGGCGGACGCCGCCTGGCCCCTGGCCGCGCCTTTGGCGTTTCTGGCCGCGGTGCTTGTTTTTCCCGTGCTGGAGGAGGCTGCCTTCCGGGGACTGGTGCAGGGAGAACTGGTCCGCCTGCTGCCCCGGGGAAGCGCCCCGGTGAGCCTGCCCAACCTTATCACCAGCGCCCTGTTCGCGGGGCTGCATGTCCTGCTGCGCCCCAACCCCTGGTCGGCCCTGGTGTTCATACCCTCACTGGTCTTCGGGCACTTCCGGGAACGGCACGGCACGCTGGGCTCGCCAATTATCCTCCACGTCTGGTACAACCTGGGCACGGTGTGGCTGTTCCACCCCGCATTCCTGCAGCCGCCAGCCTGAGCACCAGGAAAAACGCAGGAGAGGCAATCTGTTTTGTATTGTTGTAGAATGACAACAGGATATTTCCTGTGGCAGGGTTCAGGAAGAATTCCGGCGGCAGGCCTTCATTTCAACTTAACCAGTTTGCTGAAAATTTTGCCATGAACTGTCCCAGGTGTGGATTTGAAAGCCCCGAAGGACACCTGTTCTGCGGGAAGTGCGGAACCAGGCTGGTCCAGGCCTGCCCGGATTGCGGCAACGAGAATCCTCCGGGAACCAACTTCTGCGTCCAGTGCGGAAAGCCACAGACCCCGCCCGCCGGAGAGCCCGCCGCACAGCCCCGCTCCCCGGAATCACCGCTGGATATTGACCGCCAGGGGGAGCGCCGCGAGGCCACGGTGGCCTTTTCAGACCTGGCGGGCTTCACCGCCATGAGCGAGCGCCTGGACCCGGAGGAGGTCGAAGCAATCATGAGCCGCATCAAGGAGGCGGCGGTGCCCATCGTGGAAAAACACGGCGGCATGGTCAACCAGTTCGTGGGAGACGAGGTGCTGTCGCTCTTCGGCATCCCCACCGCCAACGAGGACGACCCGGTGCGGGCGGTGCGCGCGGCCCTTGAACTGCACAAAATGGTGCGCAAACTGAGCCGGGAGCTGGAGGAACGCATCGGTTGCCCCCTGGCCATGCATACCGGGATCAACACCGGGCTTATCCTGGTGCAGCGCAGCGATACCCGGGAGGGGCGATACGGCATTACCGGAGATACCGTGAACGTGGCGGCCCGGCTGGTCTCACTGGCGCAGTCCGATGAGATTATGCTCAGCCCGGAGACCCGGCGGCTCTGTGGATCGTTTATCCGCACAGAGGCCCTGGAGCCCATCATGATGAAGGGCAAGTCCCAGCCCCAGATCCCCTACCGGGTGGTGGAGGAGGCAGTGCTGGGCTCGCGCTTCGAGGCCGCCCGGCGCAGGGGCCTGACTCCGCTGGTGGGCCGGCAGGATGAACGGGAGAAAATCCGCACAACCATGGAACGCTTCCTCCAGGGGCAGGGACAGTTCATTACCGTGACCGGCGAGGCCGGCGTGGGCAAGAGCCGGCTGCTGTACGAGTTCATGCAGGAAATTCCCGGGGAGCAGGTCAATCTGGTGGAGGTGCGCTGCCCGTCTTATGGCGGAGACATGCCCTTCATTCCATGGATCGGTGCGTTCCGGGGAATTCTGGGCCTGGGCGACGAGGACACCCCGGAAGCCCTGCTGGACAAGACCGTCCGGGGAATCACGGGTATCAGCCCGGCGCTGCGCGAATACCTGCCCCTGTACCTGAATCTTTTGTCCATCGCCAGTCCGGAACACCCCATTCCCAAAAACCTCCAGGGCCCGGAGCTTGCCGGAGCCCTTTATGAGGCCATCACGGCCTTCATGCTCGAGTATTCCCGGAAAAAGCCGGTGGTATTCATCGCCGAGGACTGGCACTGGGCCGACAAGGCATCGGCAAGCGCCCTGGGACAGCTCGCCGGCAGGATATCCGGCGAGAACCTTCTGGTAATCGCCGTGTACCGCTCGCTGCATAATCCGCAGTGGGCCCAGATGGAGCACCACACCGCAATTACCATCGCCCCCCTGGACAGCGCCTGCACCGAGCAGGTTATCCGGGGGATCTGGGGAGGTGTCAAGGTGCCCCCGGCCCTGGTTGGCATCATCCATGACCGCACATCCGGCAACCCCCTGTTCATCGAGGAGGTCTGCCTGACCCTGACCGAGGACGGCTCGGCGGAGTTGAAGGATGGAGTCCTGGTGCTGCACAGGCCGCCGGAAGAGCTGACCCTGCCCGGCTCGGTGCAGGCGGTTATCAGGGCCAGACTGGACAGGCTGGGCGGCGAACAGCGGGATATCCTGCGCATGGCCTCGGTAATCGGGCGGGAGTTTCCCCTCCGGCTGCTGGAATCCATAACCGGGGACAAGGGCCGCCATGTCATGGCCCTGAGGGAGCTGATGGAAAAGGAGATGGTGCTCCAGACCCGGCTGCCCCCCGACGAGGCCTACATGTTCAAGCAGGCCCTCACCCAGGAGGTGGCCTATGAAACGCTGCTCCGCCAGCAGCGAAAAGAACTGCACGGCAGGGTCGCCCAGACCATTGAGGAGCTGTACGCGGAACGCCTCGAGGAACACTACGAGCTTCTGGTGCATAACTATTCCCTGGCGGAAAACCGGGAAAAGGCCGCCTTCTATGGAAAACTGGCCGCGAAAAAATCCCACCAGATAAGCCAGTTTCAGCACGCCGTGTCCCTGTACGAACAGACGGTGGCCTGGCTGGAAACCATGGGGGAGAACCCGGAGCGGATGAAAACCATCGTGGATATCAAGATGGAAGTCTGCTGGGGCCTGATAGGTATCGGACGGTTTCAGGAAGCGGAAAAAGCCTGCCTGGAGGCGGTGGGCGTGGCGGAAAAACTGGGGGACCGCATCCGGCTGGGAAAAATTTACTACGGGCTGGCCAACGCCTCGGTTTTTCAGGGCAAGCTGGAGGACACGGAATCCTATGCCCTGAAGTCCATCAAGTGCCTCAAGGACACCTCCGAACAGGGGGTGATCCCCATCGTGCTGCACCTGCTGGGAGGCTGCCACCTGGGGCAGGGCCTGTGGCGGAAGGCCGAACCAAGCCTCACGGAGGCCGTTACGCAGTACGAAGCCCTGGGGCTGACCGGCGACTATTCGTTCGGATACTGGGTGATGGGCTATCCGGTGGGCTGCGCCCAGTTGGCCTATGTGAAGGGACTCACCGGACACGCCCCGGAAGCCCGCGACCTGTTCAGAAAAAGCGGAACCCCGGAACTGGAGGAACAGGGCAACCTGACCACGCGCATGATCTACAACTCCTGGCTGGGGCTGCTGATATCGCTGACCGGCGAGGACATCGGCAACTCGTTGGAAAAGGTGGACAGTCTGATCGAGGTGGCGAAAAAATCCGATTCACCATTCGCCATGCTGGTGTTCAACGTGGCCCGCGTGAACATTCTGCTGGGGCTGGAGCGGCATGAGGATGTAACCAGTTACGGCCGGGCCCTGCTCAAATCCATTGAGGGGCTGCCCATCCGCACAGGGCACATTGCCAACCTGCGTTACGACCAGGTGCTATCGGCTCTGGCGCTGGGTGATCATGACTGGGCCCGGGAGAATTTCATCAAGGGCTCGGAACTGGTGGAGCTTGCTCCCAACTGGTGGGGGCCCCGCTACAAGTTCCTGGAGGGGCTGCTGATTACCCATGATGAAAGCCCGGACTTTATGCGCGCCGAGGCCTGCTTTGAGCAATCGGTGAAGAACGATGAAAAGATGGGAGCAGTGGTTCCCGCGGCCCAGACCAGGTTTTACAGGGCCAGGATGCTCGTTGCCCGCGAGGATTTCCTGCCGGCCCGATACATGCTCTTCGGTCTGGCCGACCGCTTCGACCGCTGGGGGATGGCCTTGTGGCGGAAAAAGTGTGAGGACCTGCTGAGAACCCTGCCTCCAGAATGAGGCTCAGCGGCTGCTGCCGACCTGTTCCAGCAAAGCCCTGTCCAGAATCTTGATCCGTCCCCGCCCCAGCCTGAGGGTACCTTTCCGTTCAAAATCCTTCAAAATCCGGCTGACCACCTCGCGGGCCGAGCCCAGTTCCACCGCCAGATCAGCGTGGGTCACCTCCAGGGTGTCGTCACCGGATTTTTCCGAGGCCCGGAGCAGCCGGTCGGCCAGCCGCAGGTCAACCCTTCCAAAGGCCACCTCGTCAACCACCATCATCATCTCGGTAAGCCGGTTGGAGAGGGTAAGGTTGACAAAGCCCTGCAGTTCGGAGTGCTGGTTGAGCTGCCGCCGGAACTCATGGGCGGGAACCGTTAGCATTTCTACGTCTGTTTCCGCAACGGCCACGGCGGGTATATAGGGCTCATTGCCCGAGATGGCACATGTGGAGGAAAGGATGCACATCTCTCCCGGCTCCACCCGGTACAGTGTGATCTCCCGGCCGTTTTCCCCCAGTTTATAAACCCGGATCACACCCTTGAGCACGAAGGGCACCATGGGGCACGGAAAGCCCTCCTCGTACATCACCGAACCTTCCTTGAAGCTCCTCTGTTCGGCCTGCCTTAATATTTCATCAACGACCTTTCCCTGCAGCCTTGGGAAAAGCGCCTTGAATTCCTCTGCGATTTCGTTAGAGATCATGACTTCTCCAGGTGCCTCGTTCCGGTGGAGTGCGCCTGACCGGAAACAACTCCGTCGGCGTCACATCAGCCCTGCCTTACTCGCCTTTTCACAGTTTAACCCATCCTCGGCCGAATTTCATTTCCTGGTCAGCAAATACCTTATCAGGAGCACCAGGGCAACCAGAACCAGCACCGCCAGCACCACCCTGTTGTAGGCGATCAGGAAAACCGAGACCTCGCCCCAGTTCTCCCCTATGCGGAACCCGGCCCCCACCAGCAGCAGATGCCACAGCAGGCTGCTCAAACCGGAGAGCAAAGCCACCGCCCCCCAGGGCAACGCCAGCAAACCGGCAGCCAGAGCGATGACCGAGCGCACCCCGGTCAAAAAGCGGTTGGCCGCCACCACGAACAGGCCATGCCGGGCCAGCCAGTCGATTGCCCGTTCCAGCGCGGCCCGTTCCAGCGCGGCCCGTTCCTGCGCGGCCCGTTCCAGGACTGTCCGTTCCGACCCGATGCGCCCCAGCCATCCGAAGAACCCCTTCCCGGCCGGGCCTTTTTTCGCTGAGTGCTCCAGCAGCCTGCCCAGGGCATACAGCACCATGAATCCCGCCCAGCCGCCACAGGTTGCGGCCAGCAGAACCGGCACGATCTGCAGCCTGCCCGTGCCGGCCAGATATCCGCCGAACACCGCCACCATGTCTCCGGGAAAGGGCGGAAACAGGTTCTCCAGCAGGGCCAGCCCAAACAGCAGCAGGTACGCCGTCTGTCCGGGAAGGCCCTCCAGAATGGAGTAAACGGTGGAAAAATCCATGTCTGCCAAGTCCAGAACTACTCCCCCGGCATCCTTGGCAATACGGCCATATATGGTAGTATTGACCTTAAAGGAGGCACGAAATAATTTAATGGTCGCCAACCGCCGGAACGCCCATGCTGCCGGCAGGCCCAACGGGAGGAACCAGCGCTATGACCCTGATAATAAACATCGCCGCACTGACCCTGTTTACCCTGGCAGTCTGCCTGGTGCTCTCCTGGCACTGGGAGGAGGTCTACGGGGACAATCACTACTGAGCAGGCTGCCTGCGGTACTGCCTGCGGTACTGGCTGGCTGCCGGGCTGGCTGGCGGCCGTCAGAGCGGTCCTGTATTCCCATCCTGAACGGCTGTCCCCTCAGAGATTCCATCCGCCGGAAACAACCAGATTTGCGCCCGAAACATAATCCGCCGCCGGTGAAAGCAGATAGTCCAGGGCCCCGGTGATATCAGCAAAACCACCTGGTCGCCCAGCCGGTATCAGGGCACCTCACCGACGCTGTTTTCCAGGAATCCCGGAGATATCTGATTCACCGTAATCCCTTCCGGGGTCAGCACCCGGGCGAAGGAACGCATCAGGATATGCGCCCCCACCTTGGCGATATGGTAGGGGGTGGCAAAGTCGCGGGCCACAATCCTGTCGGCACCCGAATCTCCGATCAGGATTACCCGGGCGGGATGCCCCCCGCCTTCCCCGGCCGCCCCCCTCAGGAGGGGCAGGGCCGCGCGGGTCAGGTGATAAACCCCGCTCAGGGTCACTCCCAGGGTCTCGTCCCAGGCGCCAGGGGGCAGTTCCAGCAGCCCGGACTCCGGGTAGGCCCCCGCGTTGTGGATCAAAAGGTGCAGACACGCGGCATGTCCGGCGGCCTGCTCCGCCAGCCGGGAACATTCCCCGCTGCGGGACAGATCCGCCTCCAGCAACACGGTCTGGGCGCCCTTTTGCCTGGCCAGGGCGGAGGTCTCCCGGGCGCCATCGGCGCTGCGGTTATAATGCAGGAACAGCAACACTCCGGGCGCTGCCAGGTGCAGGGCCAGAGCCCGGCCCAGGCCCCGTCCCGCCCCCGTTACCAGGACCGTCCGCATTTCCGCCATGGTTTGCGTCATGATTTCCTCCGCCGGTTCAGTCCCGGGAGTAGCTTAGACTCACCGAGGCCCCCCCGCTGCCGGAAATGGACTCCGGCTTGAGCACGTTCAGGCTCACGGCAGAAAGGGGGAACCTCTCGCACAGATGCCGGGCCAGCGCGCGCGCCAGTTCCTCCAGCAGCCGGAACTGGCCTTCCACCACGAAGCGCCGCGCTTCCGCTGCCACATCGGAATAATCCACCGTGTCCTCGATCTGAGCGCTTTGGGCCGACGGGCCAAAGTCCACCGGAAAGGTGATGGTGATGAACAGGGGCTGGATCTGTTCGCGCTCCTCCTGGTCAATGCCGATGATGCAATCCACCCGCAGATCGTTTATCCGGACTTCCTCTTTGCTGAAAGGCATGCTCTCACCGTTGCTGGAAGTTCTGCGAAAACTCCGGCCGCCTCTTGGCCGGAACTGATCCCCCGCCCCAGGGGCCACTGTATGGGCTTGCGCCTGTTTTTTCAAGCCTTCCCCCGGACCGTCCTGCTGACCGGGAGAGGGCATTTCGCTGCAGCCGCCGCTCAGCCCATCTTTTTAAACTCGGCCCGCACGCGTTCCTCCTGATCGGCCAGCAGAGCCTTCACCTGGTCGAAGTTCCATTTGTCTGCGATGGCGGCCAGGCTCCGGAAGTGCTCCTCGCTTATCCGGTGGGCGTATCCGTTTACATGAAACGACAGGCGCTCATCCAGATCCCCCAGGGCCGAGTATCCATCCTGCAGCTCAGGCCGTGATGGCCCGCGCAAAGGCTCCGGCCAGTCATCGCTTCCCTTGAGGCTCTGGATAAGAAACCGGGCCTGCTGCAGAAATTCGTATCCGATCAGCCCTCCGGTGGAATACTTGAGCTGAAGCCAGCCCTGTCCCCCGCTCTCCTCACGGGGCAGGTTCTCCGCCACCAGCTTCTCCAGCATGGTGCTCACCGCGCCAGCCACCTGCGCCGGGCTGTGCCCCCTGGCCCGCCAGGCCCCGGCAATCTTGCCGGAAAGCGCCCCGGCCAGCTCCCGGTCACCGCATATGAACCGCAGGCGGCTGAAGGCCTGAAAGTTCCATATTTCTGCCCCGGCCGCGTTTGACGGGTCCAGGAAGTCTTCAAAGGACTTCAGGCTGGGCACCAGCACGCTCCGGGTGCCGAAGGGCCGCAGGCGGTGATCCAGCTCGTAGAGCCGCCCGAACATGGTCTGGGAGGTCAGCAGCGAGCCGATGGTCTGGGCCAGTCTGGTATAGAACTCCGCATGGGACCGGCCCTTGTCCGTCGTGCCCTGCTCCCTGAACACGAAGATCAGGTCCAGATCGGAGCCGAAGCGCAGCTCACGGCTACCCAGCTTGCCCAGCCCCAGCACCGCTAAGCCCGGGGCGGAAAGCCCCTCCCGCGCAGCCCCGCCCCCCTGGGGCAGCCCCATGCGGCCCGTCACCTTGTCCCAGGCGAACCCCGTGCAGGCGCAGATCACGGCATCGGCCAGATCGCTCAGCAGTTCATGGTGCCCACCGTACTGATCCTGGTTCAGATAGTGGGAAAGAACCCTGATCTGGCTCTGGGCCTTCAGGGTCTGCAACTCCAGCAGAAACCCCTCCTCGTCACGGGAGGAATTGTACACCTCGGCGAACCTCTCCCGGCAGTTTTCCCAGGGGTCGTCCATGGTGAAGAAGGATTCCAGAAACTCCGGGTGCCGCAACAGCATTTCCGCATGCTTTCCTCCCTCGGTGAAAATATCGCTGACCCAGGCCACAATGGAGGGATTGGTGTCGATAAGCGTGTACAGGGCGTTGCGGTTGCCGATCTGCTCGAAAAACCTGAGCCAGCCCTCAAAGGCGAATCCCGTGCCGCGCCGGTAGAGCCTTGCATTGGTCAGCAGGCGGCCCAGCTTGAACACACAGCGCTCTCCCATGCGGGTTTCCATGAGCCGCTGGAAAAGGCGGTCTATGTTTTCCAGGGTCCGCTCATGCTCAGCGGGGTCAAGGTGGTTCTGCACGGCCTGGCGCCACTTGGCCGTTTCCGTGAATCCCTGGTCGCCCATTCCCTCGAACAGGGCGTCAAAGCGCTCCCTGACCCGGGCCCGAACCCGTGAAAGCTCGTCCTCGACCTCCTGGATACGGCTTTCAAACCCGGGCTGGAAATCGTGCATGACGCAGAGCCTTTCCTCCAGGCCCTCCGGCAGGCTGTGAGTCTGGGCCTCCTCCACCATCTGGGTTCTGTTCTCCAGGGAGCGCAGAAACCAGTAATCCCGGAGCATGCCCTCGCCATCGTCCCTTTTAACCACCCCGGCATCCATTAGTCTGGCCACAGCCTCTGCGTGTCCGCACACCTGCAGGTCTGGGTTCTTGCCCCCGTAGAGCAATTGCAGGGCCTGCACCAGAAACTCCGATTCCCGGATGCCCCCCCGCCCCAGCTTGATGTCGCTTTCCAGGGCCGACTGATGCAGGCGGTTGATGTCGTGCTTGATGATGGCGACCCCCTCCAGGGCGCTGTAATCCAGATACCGGCGGTACACAAACGGGTTTATGATCCCCGCGAACCCCTGGGCCAGTTTTTCCTGCCCGGTAAGCAGGCGGGCCTTTATCATCGCCGTGCGCTCCCACTCCCGGCCCTGGCGCAGATAGTAATCCTCCATATAGGCCAGGTTCACCGCCAGCATACCGCTGCGGCCCTGGGGCCTGAGATCGGCGTCCACCCGGAAGCAGAAGCCGTGCTCGGTCCCCGCCGAAAGCATCCGCATGACATTCCGGGCCAGCCGGTTGTAGAACTCTCCGCCGGACAGGCTTGATTCGGAGGTTTCACCCCGGGCCCCGGAAAGCAGCCCCGCCACCCGTTGCTCCTGGGCCGTCCAGAAGGCTGCCTCGTCCATATCCGGCGCCAGGGGTGGCAGTCCGTCCGGCTCCAGTTCCGGGCCGGAGGATGACTTCAGGCAGGGGGCGTCACCGGCATCGTGAATGAAGATAACATCCACATCCGAGGAATAGTTGAGCTCGCCGCCCCCCAGCTTGCCCATCCCCACCACGCCGCCGCCGGCCAGCCGGAGCGCCCCCCTGTTTCCGCCGGAAAGGGGCAGGCCGTAGATTCCGGTCAGTTCGGCAAAGCCGCGGCAGAAGGCCAGTCGGAAAAGTTCCCGGGCCAGCCGGGAGGTATCACTGCAGACCCTGGGAGTATCAGCCAGCCCGGCAAGGTGCCTGACAGTGGTTTTCAGGTAGTTGTCGTATTTGTAGCGCCGCAGGGCCCGCAGAAAATCCTCCTCGGGCAGCAGATATCCCCCTTGCGGATCCGCGTGGGTCTCCCAGGAGGCCCGCGAATCCCCCTCCAGCGCCTCCAGCAGCAAGGGGGGCAGCCCGGTGGGGCGGGCGGCGAAGTGCCTGATCAGGAACGGGGCGGCATAGGCGGTGCGGGACAGGGCGCTCGCCACCCCCGGCGCGGCCAGCCACTTGGGGTCCAGCCCGGCGTCGGCGCATCTTTCCAGCAGCCCCTCCAGCAGGTGCAGGGTCTCGGCAGTAGCCGAAACAACGGCCAGTTCGCGCTCCAGTTCCTCGGCTCCCCGCGGAGGCAGACCGAACCGCCCCCGCCATTGCCTCAGGCTGTCTTCCATGGAGTCGCTCACCATATCTCCCCGTAAAATCCGGCCCGGACTGCTCAGAACAGCGCGGCCGGGGTCTGGAAAATATTTCCGATGTTCCGCTCCCAGGGCCCTTCCCAGAGCTCCAGCAGCCGCTCGGCCAGGGTTTTCCCGCTGCGGACGATCTCATCGAGAGGCTCCAGCAGCACCGATTCGCTATTCCCCTCCCCATCACGGACGTTCAGCCTGTCCAGCCCGCCCCGGGCTATGGCCAGCATATCCCGCACCCATTCCAGGCAGGGCCGGCCCTGGATATCCGCCCTGAAGCCTGCCCGAGCCGCTTCCTGCTGCCAGGCCGGGTACTTATCCGCCGGCAGCTTTTCCACAAGATCCCGCACCTGCCCCAGGGATGTGGTGTCATAGAACAGCCCCCTTGTCAGGGCCGCGTATGCCGATATCATCTCCAGCGTACCCATGTCCGCCATGCGCAGTTCCAGGTATTTCTTCAGCCGGACCACCGGAAACAATGTCGTCAGATGCAGTTCCCAGTCCTCCAGGGTGGCCCGGTGCCCGTCCCGGCCGTTGGCCATGAACCGCCGGAAGCTCTCTCCGGCGAAGCTCACATAGTTCCCCTGGCGGTATATGAAGAACATGGGGGCATCCAGGGCGTATTCCAGATAATCACGATAGCGGAAGCCGCCCTGCAGCACCCCCGGAAGAAATCCACAGCGGTCCGGGTCCGTGTTTTCCCAGATCAGCGATCTGCGGCTGAGCCAGCCGTTGGGGCGTCCGCCGCTAAAGGGGGAGTTGGCAAAAAGCGCTGTTATGAATGGTGCCAGACGCATGGCCGCCCCCATTTTCAAGGCCATGTCCTCCTCGTCGGAGTAGTCGATGTTGGTCTGGACGGTGGCCGTCGAGAGCATCATATCCAGGGCCATGGTGCCCCGTCCGGGCAGGTAGTCGCGCATGATCCCATAGCGGGCCTTGGGCATCCAGGGGGTTTCCGCCGCCGTTTGCACCGGGTTTTCCCCCATCACCAGCCAGCTTATCCCCAAATCCCGCGAGACCTCATGGATTTCCCGGGAGTGCAATGCGATTTCTTCGCGGGTCTGGTGGGCGTTTTCCAGGGCCGCGCCGCTAAGCTCGAACTGCCCCCCTGGTTCCAGGGTTATGCTTCCCTCCCCCCTGACCAGGGCCACCGCGTTGCCGTTTTCCCTGATCGGGCTCCAGCCATAACGGGCGGCAAGGCCCTCCAGCAGCATCTTCACCCCGGGTTGCCCGTCATAGGCCAGGGGCTGGCCACCCTGCCCGACAAACCCGAATTTCTCATGCTCCGTGCCGATCCTCCAAGCCTCACGCGGCTTTTCCCCTGACCTGAAGTGGCTGGCCAACTGGTCAGCCGACTCTATGAGGGGAGAGCCTCCCTTGAATATTGTCGTTGTCAAAAGCGTTTTTCCTGGAAGATGACCCGGCCCTGTTTTCCACAAAGGCCCGCGACCTGAGTGCTGTCAGACGGAACTGGCGGCTCAACAGCCCCCGCGGGAGACTGCCCGGTGGAAGACTGCCCGGTGGAAGACTGCCCGGTGGGATACTTCCACTGGCTCCCGGCTGCCGAATCCATGTGTCTTTACAAAGAATGCTCCATCCTTTTCGATCAGGCAAGTGGTGG
>Ga0224501_10001452_pt1 | contig 18388 bp, 18 predicted proteins | sample SF_Oct11_sed_USG_4_FD_169105 | JGI IMG/M metagenome (GOLD analysis project Ga0224501, IMG submission 169105) | Sediment microbial communities from San Francisco Bay, California, United States - SF_Oct11_sed_USGS_8_1 | ecosystem: Environmental > Aquatic > Marine > Sediment | place: USA...
TCTGCAATTCATTCCGCCGAAACGCCGTGTGACCATGCTGAAAAGGATATACAAAGGACTCCGCCCCGGCGGCGGGCTGATCCTGATTGAAAAAGTTCGGGGGGAGTCGGACGGTCTCAATGATCTGTTCATTGAACAGTACCACGCCTTCAAGCAGAGTCAGGGCTATTCGAAACTGGAAATTTCCAAGAAACGGGAGGCATTGGAGCAGGTGCTTATTCCCCTTAAACCGGAAAAAAACAGAGACTTGCTCGTGAGGGCGGGTTTTCGCCAGGTAGATATATTTTTCAAATGGTTCAATTTTGCCGGATTTCTGGCCGTCAAACCGGGGAAAATCCGCCGTTGATGCACCGGAGCTTGCGGGAATATTGAAAACAGGATATAAATAAGGTAATCTTATCGATTTTCAGAGGGCGAATTTATGCCGCAATATGATCATACCTGCAAGAAATGCAAACACGACTTTGTCGTGGAAATGAAGATGTCCGAAGTGGGCGAGAAGGAAGTCGAGTGTCCCAAGTGCGGGAAATCGAAGGACGTGGAGCGCAACGTGACCAACACGTCATTTACGTCCGAGAGCATCAACCGCTACGTGTGGGACAAATAAACCGCCGCTTCGGTTAGTTAAAAGTTTTTACCAGAAACAGATTCGGGATGTAGCGCAGTCTGGTAGCGCACTTCGTTCGGGACGAAGGGGCCGGAGGTTCAAATCCTCTCATCCCGACCAGCAATTTGACGGCTCAGGGCCTCGGCCCAGGGCCGTTTTTTTTGTGTGAACTGATCCCATCCAACCCCCTCCTGCCGTCTTTTGATACACATCAAGTCGCTATACCCAAATTAGGGAGATTGACGCCGCCTTTAAAGTAAGATTTAATTCCGGATAACCGAACTTTCCGAATTAAAGGGAGACGCGTAAATGCTCCGGCTTCCCAATACCACTTTGGCTTTTTCAATAATGGAAACATCCCCCCTTTTATTCCTGGAAAAATTCAGACCGCCCTACACCCCTCTTCCTACCCCCCTCTTTCCACATCCCCCTAAGGCAAATATGGATCTTTACAAGGAGGAATTGACATGACCAAAAACATTGTTGTTTTTTCAGATGGAACCGGACAGGAAGGTGGCGAAGGCAATAATACGAACGTTTACAAACTGTTCAACATGCTCGAAAACCGAACGGATCGGCAAATCACCTTTTACGACCGGGGACTGGGTACCGGCTGGCGAAAGATTTCGGGCAATGTTGGGGGCATGGGGATATCAAAAAATATACTGGAATGTTATGAGTTCATTTTCGATCATTTCTGCGCCGGAGACCGGATTTATCTGTTCGGTTTCAGCCGTGGAGCGACAACCGTTCGGAGTCTTTCAGGTTTCATGCACCATTTCGGAATTCTGCCAAAATCCAGGCCGGAACTCATCGATAAGGCTTACACCATCTACAAAATCCGCCCTAAAAAAGAAAATAAAGAGGGATTAAAAAAATGGCAGGGAAAGGTCGATGATTTTATTGAAGCCAACAGCACCATGTACACCAAAATAGAGTTTATCGGCGTTTGGGATACCGTAGCGGCCCTGGGACTTCCCTTCCAGCCATTGGATGCAATCCTCAATGAAATTCCAGGCTTTGCTCATAAATTTCATGATCTACGTCTCAGCCAAGGGGTTAAGCATGCCCGGCATGCCCTGGCTATCGACGACCAACGCCTCACCTTTCATCCAACACTCTGGGACAAAGATATTGAAATAGACCAATCCATGAAGCAGGTTTGGTTTTGCGGCATGCATACAGACGTCGGTGGAGGCTACAAAAAACACAACTTATCCGACATCACACTTGAATGGATGATGCGTGAAGCGACAGACAAAGGCCTCCTAATTTACAGGGATTTCCCGGAAAAACGCGATCCCGATCCCAACGGACACATGCACGATTCGCGAGGCAGTTTTTTCACCAAACTTTTTCGAAAGAAATCCCGGTGTTGGAACTCTGCCACACATGGAAAACCTGTGATCCATGAAAGCGTCACCCAGCGGACAAAAAATGAAAAAAATAACGAAAATCCAAAATATGATCCATGGATTCTAAAAATGGATTATGACATTGAACAATAAAAGTCAAAAAAACAACACTCACATTTTTATTTTTCTTAATTATTCTTTATTCGAATTGCAACTAATCACCTGACGGAGTATCAAACTATGGTTCCTCCACGAAAAAAAACAATAAAAAAGAAAGCAATTAAAAAAAAGGCCCCTAACAAAAAAACTAAAAAAGAAAGACCCGCTAAAAAGATATTATCGAAACTAAAGGCTATCAAAATAAATGTCACTAAAAAGAAAGCGGTTAATAAGAAAGTGGCTGAAAAAAAAGCAACCAAGAAAAAAGTACTCAAAAAAAAGGTGGTTAAAAAGAAACCTTTCAAAGGAATTGGCAAACCTGGAAAACCAGGAAAATGCAATTATCAAGACGTTTATTTAAAAATCGAGAAAATCCCAGAATATTCCCCTGTCGACCCGGACCCCACGCACAGTTATTCCTATCGCCGCGATTGTTACCGACTACCGGGACACGAAGACGGTACCATCCCAAATGATGAGGTTGAAACCAGAAAGTTGACGGCTGTGGTTTACAAGCGTTACACCGATGCCACCTATACGACGGTGGACAGCACCCCTCTCATTGCCACCGACCTTTCAGAACCGCCGGCCGACCGACGTGTTCCGGGAGTATTGATTTATACCCAACCGAACGTCCGTCTTCGCATCCACGTGTTGAATGACGATGATGAACCACACAGTCTGCATATGCACGGAATTCAATATGGCATTAACTCAGATGGAGCCTACCCGTTTGGAGTAAAGAATAATGATGAAATTCGGAGCGATCAGATTTGTCCGGGGAAATCGTATACCTACGAGTACGATATCACCAAGGAAATGACCGGTGCCTGGGTTTTTCACGACCACTTCCGAAAAATCGGCGACAATGCCCGGCTGGGGTTAATCGGCGGGGTGGTCGTGCGTGATCCCCGCTGGCATAAAGTCGATTATGAAGTTCCCCTGTTTCTACATAAGATGGCGGGAAAACGCACCGGCCTTTTATTTGACAGCGGCGACCTCAACCCGGGACAAACATTTACCAGGAACTTTCCTGCCGCGGGAACATATGATTACGAATGCTTTTATCACCCGATGTTTGGCAAAGTGAATGTTACAGGCGGAGGCGCTCCCTCCGCAAATGTCTCGATACTGGACAATCAATTTGATCCTCCCGAGGTAACCATCGCTCCGGGAGGTTCCGTTACATGGACCAATAACGGAGCCGCCACCCATACGGTCCAGGAAGCGGGAAGCTCGTCATCAAAAGCCACCCACACCATCAACGGACGAGCCTTTGCCGGCAATACCCCGGTTATTGAAATGGAAACCGGAAAAAAAATCCGATGGTACATATTCAATCTGGACCTGGGATTGGAATGGCATAATTTTCATCCACATGCCTCGCATTGGGAATTCGGAGGGCAACATCTGGACAATCGTTCCATCGGTCCGGCTGAGGCGTTTGTTGTGGATACCACGGCGCCACCCGTATTGCTTCCGCCCTGCGATCCCAAGCACAAAAGAGGACCGAAACGTAAGGTAAAGCTTGCCGCATTGTATCCCATTCATTGCCACGTTGAGCCTCATGTGATGGGAGGCATGTTCGCATTAATGCGGGTGAAGCAGACCGTCGCCATTACCAAGGCCTTCGAAGATTCATTGGGGTATCCTCTCCCAGAGGATCCCGGCACCTTTGTCTGCCCCGAACCGGATATCAATCTCTGCATTGATGAATTCGACAACGGCACCTGGACCGATCTGCCCGTGGCCCCGGCCTTTGCCGTACATGGGGCTCTTCTTAATACCGGCAAGGTGATGCTGTGGTCCGGTCATGCCGAGCTTGGGGGAACCTACCCACTGGAAACGGCCCTTTACGACCCCGTTTCCAATACGTATTCCATTGCTCCGTTTGCCGATGCCGATGATCTTTTCTGCGCAGGCCATGCCTTTCTACCCGACGGTCGATTGGTGGCCGGAGGTGGAGCTAATCAGGGACAAGTCCGTTCGACTCACATTTTCGATCCCGCCACTGAAACCTGGACCCGGTTAAATGGCGGCCAATTAAGTAACTTCCGCTGGTACCCCACCATGGTGACCATGAATGATGGACGGGTAGCTATCATTTCAGGCACTGCCGGTGGCGGAGGTGGCGGTGTTGTGGAAGATATCGAGGTGCTGGATCTTTCCAAGCCAGCCCCCCCACCTGGAACCACAAGCTATTACTGGGATATTGTCAGCGGATCACAAAAAACATTCAGTGGCCTTTATCCTGGACTGCACTGGTTGCCATCGGGAGATATGTTTTTTACGCGCACCGGATGGAACAGCCATTTTCCAGCAAGCTCCGAGGCGGCACGATTTACATTTAGCGGACCGACCTCAGGATCATGGACGGATTTTGCGCCATTAAGTTTTCCGGACCGCAAGGAGGGAAGTTCCGTATTATTAATCGATGACACCGGTCCTTCACCCATCGCTAAAGTTTTTGTAGCGGGCGGCCAGGCATCCGGACAACCGGCCATCACGGAGTGCGAAATCATCGATATCAGCAACCCGGCCACCACTCCCGGATGGCAGGTGACGGCTCCCATGAACCATGCCCGTATCGGTGTAACGGGAGTCATACTGCCCACCGGTAAAATAATGATCGTAGGGGGACGGCAAACCTCCGGGCGTTTTGATACCAGTCCCGTATTTGTATATGAGTGTGAAATTTACGATCCGGCGACCGACAGTTGGGCGGTGACCCCTCCCATGACCTACCCCCGGCAATACCATTCGGTTGCCTTACTGCTTCCGGACGGAAGAGTATTAACTTCAGGGGGAGTGGATGCCTCACTCGGTTTTGGGGCGGCTGGCAATCAACAAACTACGGAGGCATACTCTCCAGAGTATTTAAGTGGCGGTACCCGGCCTGTCATCACCAATGCCCCGCCCTCTGCCGCCTACGGGAGCACAGTCACTATCGACACAGCTAACCCGGCGAATATAGATTCCGTTTGCCTGATCGCCCCCGGTGCCATCACTCATCATACGGACAGTTTTCAACGCTATATCAAGGTGGGAGTCGTGTCTGCGGGAATCGGTTCAGTGGATATCAAAATTCCGGGCAACGGTCATATTGCACCTCCCGGATTTTACATGCTGTTTATTGTAAACAATTTGGGAATACCTTCGGAGGGACGTTTTATCCAAATAACAACTTGAAAACCAGCGACCGGATAGAGAGGGGCAATCACAATGCCCCCTTATCTTGAAATATTCCGGTAATTTACCTATCCCATATACACGGAACCAGAGTGCCCTGCGACTTCCCGACGCTAAGGTGGCTCATGGCCTCCCTTATATTCTATTTTTCAAGGGCGCTCTGGCTTTTTCCGTAAATTTACTCTTAAAATGCCGTTCAAATTTCATCACCTTCCCTAATTAATTTCGTCCCTCGCGGGAAAATTTTCAAGCTGTATCGAGTGCGCATTAAATTACTCAATACTGTCCAGGAGAAAGGAACACCTTGCCTCCCGACTAATATGATTGGGGTTGTTGTCCCTCACTGGGGACCCTATCTTTATTGTGGGGAGATGGTTAGCCTCCTCATATTATGAACCTTTGGCTCCTGGAGGTCATCATGTTGTGGGAAAGGATCCATGGAGACCCTAATATCGGGGATATCAACCATAAGGACAACCGCATCGTTAATATGATTTTCTTTGCCGGTGTCGTGGTCACCCTGATGGCATGTGTCGTTTTTGTTATGTTCGGTCTGCTTTAAATGAAAGTGGAATCCGGCAGTAAAAGCGATTACTTGGGGTATGGGTTAATTTTTTCAACAAAAAGAAAAACCCATAAAGAGAGGGAATGGTTTTATTTTTAATTCTAATCAACTGCCAAATCCAAATGGAAAATAAGATGAAGAAAATAGAGCAACTGAGGTTATCATTAACAGAATACGTTATTCACGAGGGATTGTTTTTTGAACGACTCAAATCAAGACATACAATCCACCTTCCAGAAAATTTCCCGGCGCTACGACTGGCACATGAGGGTCTACAACCTTGTAGGCTTGCGGATCGGTGATTACCGACAACATGCGGTCGATTTATTGAAACTAAAATCTGGTGACCGGGTGATCGACCTGGGATGCGGCACGGGTTTGAGTTTTCCCCATATCATGAAACGTATCGGGCCGGAGGGATTCTTGACCGGCGTCGACATGACGGAAGGCATGCTGGCCTGCGCCCGTGAACGATCAGAACGCGCCGGGTGGAACAATGTCAATCTGATCCAGTCGGAAATAGCAACCTTCCAATTTCCGGAAAAAGTCGATGCGGTGATTTCGACCGGGGTCATGGGTTACATTCAGAAAGTTGATAGCGTCATCCGATCAGCGGCACAGTCTCTACACCCCGATGGACGCATGGTCATTCTTGATGCAAAGAAACCCGACGCATGGCCATCAGGGTTATTTAAACTTCTGTTCAAAATCAAAAAGCCACTGGGACTGGGCATCGATTATTTCGACAACCAACCGTGGAAATCGATCGAGCGTCACTTTTCTCATACGGCCTTCGAGGAGCGCTATGGCGGCTGGGTATACTTTGCAACGGGATCCCATCCACAATCAAAACCCCCTTCCTTATAAACAGGGACGTTGATTTTTAAATTTACTGATCACATAAAATCAACTACCATAAAAAATCATTGCCTTAAAATTCTTCCTAATCGATTTTTGCACATCAATCTAATCAACACTTTGGAGAGACTCTATGAAAAGAATCATTTGCTTAATCCTACTTATTCTTCACTTGTTTCCTTTAGCAGCAATCGCAGGAGACAATGCAATTCATAGCGCAGAAATTGCGGCGCCGAATGATCTCGCTTCCAGGGCGACGATTGTCGACTGGAACAACAAAGTTCTCCGTGAAGGAACCAACGACTGGGTCTGTTTTATAGATAATCCTGCGACACCCGATAAGGACCCCATGTGCCTGGATAAACCCTGGATGAACTGGGCCAAAGCGTATATGTCCAAAACAAAACCTTCTTATGATTCGATAGGGGTTGGATATATGTTCCAGGGCGAGGGTCCGACCAGCAACACAGATCCTTACGCCAGCTCAAAAACCTCAGATGAGGATTGGGTCCCGGGAGTGCCTCACATCATGATTTTGGCTCCCAATGTTTCCGAATTCAAGGGATTGCCCACCCGCTGGCAAGATGGTGGGCCTTGGATCATGTGGAAAGGCACCCCATATGAGCACCTGATGATTCCGATTGAAAGCATGAAGAAATAAGTTTTATAATTTTTGACTTAAAAGAAAGGGGTTGCGATGAAAGTTGCAACCCCTTTTTATTCTCGCAATACTTGATACATCTAATATTCATTTGACATTATCAAGGAGAGAACGGTAAGTTAGGGCTTTAATCCTATTAAATGACCAGTTGGAGTTTATTTATGGCTGAGGAAATCAGACGCCGATTTTCGCTGGATAAGGTAGAGGTCGACCCGGTGATTAAAAACCGTATCATGTCAGCCGACGGCGATGAGCATGTGGGTGACTGGAATGGCGAAAACATTGAGGACCTGGTGAAGGAGTTGGACCGTATTGAAGAACGTGTGGATGCCAACTACAACAATCTGCCACACAACTCAAACCTACCAGAAGATTTGCGCGACCAGGTGGAAAAAGATTATCCGATATGGGCGTGCGATCAACAGGGCATGTGTCTTACCGGGGAACACGCCGACAAGGTGGTCAGCATCGAAAAAGTTCGCCGACATTACGATAAAAAACACGGTGGGGTGGCGGCGTTCCAGGAAAAATTGCGGCTCGAACGCGAGCAGATGATCGCCGACTTAAATCGTAATAACAAATAACCAACTCCTTCCTGGTTAGCCTCTACAACCCTTTATTTTACAATAGTTTTTAAGCCTCCCTAAATCTGTTGCTTTCGGTTAAAAATCCCTTACTCTTGTAGTATAAGGAGATTCAAATGAAAGCCACCGAGAAAACCGAATACACCCTTCTTCATGTCGAAGACAGCCCTGAACTCAAGGAACTCGTCCGGCATATTCTCGCCACCCGCCCGAACATTAAAATCATTGGTGCCTCTACAGTATTAGAGGGAGTCGACAGCGCACGACAAAATCTTCCAGATATAATTTTAATGGATATTCATCTTCCAGACGGGAGTGGGATGGATGCTCTCAGGCAAATTCGGGAGGGCGAGAAAACTTCCAACATCCCCGTGGTTGCCTTATCCAGCATGGCGACCCAATTACAAATCGGTGAGGGCTTAAGGGAAGGTTTTAAATATTACATCACCAAACCCATCGATGTTCCTGAGATGTTGGAAACCATCGACCGGATTCTAGACGAGAGTCTCTGAACATTTTTCTTTCGCAATAGCATGCAGGCAAAGCCAGGCCAGCGCTTTCCCTACCCTGATATTCAATCGACAGATTCTATAATACGGCTGGAACTCTTCAAATGATCGACAGCCTGATCGAAAAATAAATCCAGGCGTTCCTTCATTTGCGAAGACAATTCGAGAAGGCGGGAACGGGCATCATCAGGGTTATCCTTCTCAAGGATCAATCCTTTCTTAATGGCCGTTTCAACATATTTACTGGCGGTTTGAGCGCTTTTGATCCCCACCATGAACTTAAGGGCATCCGTTTTTCGGACTGGTGTTTGGGCCTTCCACATGCGAGTGAACAAGTCCCAATACGACGCCTGATAAAATTCAGTATCTCCGCGAAATACCTCCAGCCATTTCATTCCGATGCTGTCGGTCATGTTCAGGTATTCCCTGCGCTGACTTTCTTTGTATTGAAGTTTCATACTCATATTTTTAAAAACCCGTACAGGAACGCCCCTTAAGACCCAGAGTTTGGTTACATAATGATAGAAACGCAGGCTATACTCAAAAGCTCATACAACTAATCCTGCAAATCATTATAAATAAATTATTTAAAAGATTAAAGAAATTTAATGCATATATTTAACAATAAATTTGACTATATTTTTAATAATACTTATATTGGTAATTGCTATTAAGAGTTTTCAGGTATCAGAATGATAAAAATTCCGAAAAACAATTGGAGGAATACATCATGAAAAAGGCAACCATAGGTCTCATCGGCGGTATCCTGATATTAATTATTAGCAATAATAGCTGGGCCCATTCCGGCCTTCGAATTGACTTAGGGAACAATGGATTCGGGTTTTCAGTATCGGATGGCCCTGTGGGGTATTCAACTTTCTGGTATAACATCCATTCCCCTCAATTTTATGGAATGACAACCCCCTACCCTGTACGGCCTTATCTGGGATGGGGAGGATATCGCGGAAACAATCATATCCCTCATAAGCATTGGGGCCATCATCATGTCCCTCACCGCCATTTTAAAGGCAACCATCACGGACATAAATACGGCAAAAAAAACAAACATTTTAGAGGTTCCGGCCACAGAGAACATTACAGGAATCCCGGAAGCCCATGGAACCGCTAAATCAGGTGTCCTTAATTGATACCTCTATAATACGGTCCACAAAAGATCAAAATAAAAAGGTCTGCGGCACAAACCGCAGACCTTTTCTTTTGATACGAAATTGGGTCCGTGAAACCAATTCTCCAGCTTTACAAATTAAACCTTCTCTTTAGAATCCAATTGCTCAGGCTTACCGAGTTTCTTCCGAATTTTTATAAACAATTCCTTTGCTTCCGGAGGTTCGACATTAAGCACCATGGCTTTGGTCAAATGACGATCCGCTTGCTCAAATTCGCTTACGGAATAAAATACTTTTCCGAGCGAGTAATGATAATCAGGATTATTTTCATCCATACACAAAGCCGAAGCAAATGACATCTTGGCCTTTTCATAGTTTTTCTTTTTAACCCAGCCCAGGCCATCCTGATGAAAATCGAATGCAGTTTTATTTTTATTCCATCTTGGTTCCAGGGTGGCCAATATACTGCTGGAGATTTTCTGACCACCCTTCATTACAAAAATCTTCCCTCCTCCTGCATCTTTTTCCTTAATATAAAGATTAAAATCAAAGTACCAACGAATAGGTTTCTCAAAGAGTTCGCCAGGCTTTTCCGCTTTCACCACAAAGCCCTGCAATCCGGACATATTCACTTCATGAATTTCATCCCCTCCCCATTGCCCTAACTCATTACGAGCCCGCCAATAAATAATACTATTACGATCAGAAAAAATTTTTCGTGCATAGGCATAAGGCGTCAAGGAATGAATCCTGTCAAAAAACTCCTGTGTCTGAGAAGAGCCCCACTCCTGCTGAACCGGCGTCTGCCGCGATAGAAAAATCATTTCCGCTCTACCGGGTGTCTGTAAATGAATATCGCATTGATTCTTACCAAACCCGGACACCTGATTCAACGAAACCAGAGTCGTTCCTATCGGAACGGCCATGGTAAAGGGCAGAGGAAATTCCGTTCTCTCATATTGCGCCTTATAAAAATGTTTTTTTTCCGGAACATAATTTACGGATTGGATTTCCGGAAACTTCGCATTCTTGAAAATCAGGGGAAGTTGAGCGGACAGATTAATGTATACAAATAGACCGAGGGCAATCTGGAGAAAAGTAAAAAAGGGTATTAACCGATTATGCTTCTTCGCTGGCTCCGAATTCAGAATTTCACGGGTTTTTTCCTGATTGAAAAACCAGAGCAAAATAAGGGAAATCGTAAAAAAGACAGCGAACTTTTGCACAAAAAATTCTTCAAATTCCAGTGGCCCTACAAGAAGAAATATATAAAAGAAAAAAGCGGAGAAAGTCCAGATGATCCATATAGCCAGAATCCGGGACCATCGATTAAATATCAACATACCAATGCCCGAAAATATGCAACTGAATGCCAGGCCCAATTGAACATCGCTGAATAATTCCTCTTCACCCAATATGGATCCCCACTCCGTAAAGGGAATGGTTATGGGAAGATGAAAATCCATAAAGGCATATCCCAATTGACAGAAACCCCAAATAAACATCAGGATACCCACCACATAAACCCAGACACCGGTATATTTCATTCTTTCTCTCCCAGGGGATTTTGCACAGGCAACAGAATTACTATTAGTAATTTACCTTTACAGTGTAAGGGAATTTAATTCATTTTTAAATATTGAGAGTTGATTTTTTCAAGGATTTACGTCATTCTCCCTCCAGATTTCTATCAATCAGGCAACTCTCTTAATATCAATAAGTTAGATTATTATCAAACGGACCCGTCGGCTTCGCATCTTCCTCCTATTTATTCCAATCCTTCATTTATCCTGGTCCCAATCCGCACTTTCAATGAAATATAATATTTGCTTCCTCCTGATGCGGCTTTTATCCTAATAATCATGAGCCATAATATTAAGAAGCCTGCCGTCAGGTAATAATCAGGGAGACGTATTAATGCATCACTACTCAAAAAATCCGGCAAAAATCTGGGTTCTTATGCTTGTGGGCGTATGGCTGGGCGGTTGCGCTGCAGGGAGTACGCTCCAGGAGGTCAAAGCGGCTCGGGGTACCGGTCAGACTCAGGAATTCAAAATCCCCTTTGAACAGATTTGGTCAGGCTTACCCGATGCCTTAGAACGCGCCAATCTGGTGGTGGTGGAAATCAACAAAAATGACGGATACATTATGGCTCAGAATCCGCCTTCTTTTATGAAGTCGGGAGAAAACATCGTGGTTTTTGTTCAGGATATGCAACAGGGGCGTACGCTTGTAGAAGTGATCTCTAAAAATGCCAGCTCCGCAATGCTGTCTGAGAATTCAGAAAAATCGATTCTCAATTCCATATCGGTCAAGATGTGGGACCGTTACGGCGGCATGCCGGACTCCGCTATAAAATAGATGCCGCGGGGCGACTACCGTACCATAGGCTTTCCTCCGGCATTTTAACTCAGCCCCCGATCCCGCCATAAAAACGAAAACCAAACTCGATGAGATGCAGGGACGCATCCGCCTCAAAGGAACCGAAGTTTCCCTCTGCAATATGAAGAAACCGATATTGTAAAAAAGGCGAAGGCATAGAGGCAAACATATACCGGGAAGGATTCATTTTCTCAAAACCGACCATCACCTGCCAGGCCAAGCTGGAATCGGAACCTCCTGCCACAGTCTCCAGAGAATAATCCTGCCAGGCGATTCCTGCTCCGCCGCCGAAATACAGAAAAAATCCCCGGCGCACCCAGTTTTCGTCTCCCAATGGGGGAGTTTCCATCCTGTAAATGGCATTCAGCATCATGCTGTCGGTGGTGCGATCAGAGTTGACTAATGAGGTAACGGGAGGTGAACCTGTCAGCGATTCGATGCGGTTCGATGTATGCAGATATTCCGCTTCCAGTTGGAATTTCTCCGCCAGCGTCAGCCCCAGGGAAACCTTAATGGAATAACCGGGATCAAAATTGGCTTCGCCCACAGGTGGATTCGACTTTAGTTCTGCGTCGGGCGAAATCCCCCCTCCACCTGCCAGCGCGAAACTCACATAATTCCCCGAATTCTCCGCCTGAACGGCTTCAGGAAAAAACATTGCCACCTGCATACACAGGACGGCATAAAAGATGATTGGACTTTTTAGAATAATGACAGGCTTGATCACAAACACCTCCTGCTCAAATCAAAGTTATGAGCGTCACTTCCGGCGGACAATTAAAACGGATGGGAACCACCAGATGCCCGACGCCACGTGTGATATATGTCTGACGCTCCCCGTCCTGCACCAGGCCCTTCAAATATCTCATGTCCCGCGTCGGGCTGAACGGCGGCCCAATAAATGGCAGTGAGATCTGCCCGCCATGGGTATGACCGGACAACACCAAATCGATTTCGTGAGACGGCTTAATCTGCCGGTTGATGTCCGGATTGTGGCTCAATAGAATTTTTACGGATGAGGAAGGTATCTTTCGCAAAGCTTTGTTCAAATCCCAACTGTGCCAGTAATCGTCGATCCCGGCCAGATGTAACGCCGCCCTTCCCCGTTTCAAAACCACGTTTCTGTTTCGCAATACCGGGATTCCCGCCAGGGTTTCGAAATCATGACACAGGCGCCGGGTCACTTCAGGCCCGCTCCAGAAATCATGATTCCCCAAAACCGCAAAGGTTCCGAACGGCGCTTTCACCCTCCCCAGCGCCTCGACAAGGTTGTCCAGATACTGCGAATCAAATTCATGGATATCATTCCGATGGGTCCGTAAGGTGTGTCCGATAAAATCTCCCGTCAACACCACCAGATCGGGTTTTTCCGCCAGCGCCAGATCCACGGCGTAATCCAGATGCGCTTTGCCGACCAGCGGGGAGGAATGCAAATCGCTGAGCTGGGCAATTTTAAATCCGCGAAACACATCAGGAAGGCGCTTCAACTGAATCGGCACCCGCTCCACCTGGATTTGGGAACTCAGGGTGTTGGAATACCCCCTTCCCACACCCAGCGTGGTCACGCCGAATACTCCAAGGGTTCCTTTCAAAAAGAACCGGCGGCTCAGCGGGCGCGCCAGAAATGATTTGAATTTTTTCAAAAGTTCCCCCGGTCTCAACTATACCGATTCATACTTCCAATCAGTATAGCAAATGCCGCAGGGGACCCAACCCGGAAGACCCCGGGCATTCAACAGGCTTGAAAAAGGGGCGGCAAATGGGAAGGATAACCAATCAAAGCGAAACAACCGCTCAGGAGGAGTTGCTCTCCATCTTTAAGTAATTTTTCCATTGTTCCAAATGGAAAATGGCGCTGTGGGAGGAATGCCGCATATCGAAATGCAGCGCATTCTTATACTCATCGGATGCAAAACCCTCTGCCGACAACCGGCGGACCCATACATCCAGTTCCTGCGCGGCTTTCAGTTTTCCGCTGAGAAAATGTTCCGATTCAAATTCCAATACAATTTTTCGTTCGTCCTTGCCCTGCAGGGCCAATAAAAACCGTTCGGCTTGTGACATTTCCATCTCCGAAGGATGCATTGATCATTCCTCTTTCCCCTCCCGAACAATTTGAACTTCTAAAACAATTAAAATCAGCAATAAATTCTAACCTCATCCGAAAGCTCAGTCAACCCTTACAAATCAACAGTTAGTGGGCGTCGTTCCAGTTTTTTCCCCACTCCGAATGCACCACTATCGGAACCTGCATCGGCCACACGTTCTCCATCTCTTTTTTCACCAGCGCTTCAACCTCCGCCTTCTCATTCGCCGGACACTCGAACACCAGTTCGTCATGCACCTGCATGATCATTTTCGATTTCAACTTCGCCAGTTTTTGATGCAGGCGGATCATCGCCAGTTTGATCATGTCCGCCGCACTGCCCTGCACCGGCGAATTGATCGCCACGCGCTCCGCCGACTCGCGAACCTGCCGGTTCTTGCTGTGCAGATCGGGCAGGTACCGCCGCCGGTTCATCATCGTCACGGTATAGCCGCACTGCCGCGCGTCCTCAATCGTACTTTCCATGAACGTCTTCACATTCTTGTACAGATTAAAATACTGGTCGATGAACGCCTTCGCCTCGCCGGGACCGATCTTCAACTGCCGCGACAACCCGAACGCGCTCAGCCCGTACACGATGCCGAAGTTCACCGCCTTCGCCATGCGCCGCCCTTCCTCGTCCACCGCATCCAGCGCCTGGCCGAATATCTCCGCCGCGGTGCGGGTGTGAATGTCCTCATTATTTTTAAACGCTTTGATCAACGCCGGGTCGCCGGACAGGTGCGCCAGGATTCGCAGTTCGATCTGCGAGTAATCGGCCGACAGCAACCAGCCGCTCCCCTCCGCAATAAACGCCCGGCGGATTTCCTTGCCGAGTTCGGAACGTATGGGAATATTCTGCAGGTTTGGATCGCTGCTGCTCAGCCGTCCCGTCGCCGCCACGGTCTGGTTGTACGACGTATGCACGCGCCCCGTCTTTTCATTGATTTCCAGTGGCAGGGCGTCGATATAAGTCGACTTCAACTTCGACAACTGACGATAGTTAACGATCATCGCCGGCAGTTCGTGTTCGTCCGCCAATTCCTCCATCACCCCCATGTCGGTCGAGTATCCGGTCTTGGTCTTCTTCTTCGTCGTCAACCCCAGTTTCTCGAACAGGATCACCCCCAACTGCTTCGGGGAATTGATGTTGAACGGCTCCCCCGCCAGCGCATAAATTTCGTCCTCATGTTTTTTCAGATCCATGGCCAGTTTAATGGACATTTTTTTGAGATGCTCGCGGTCGACCCGCACGCCGGTCATCTCCATATCCGCCAGCACGTCGATCAGAGGCAGTTCCAACTCCTCGAACAGTTTCAGTTCCTCATCCTTGAGCCGTTTCCGCAGGGCATGTGTCAAACGAAACGTGATGTCGCTGTCTTCCGCCGCGTATTCGGCCGCCACGTCGATGGCCACCTCGTCGAAGCCGATCTGCTTGGCGCCCTTCCCCGCCACGTCGGTATAAGTGATGTTCTGATGCCCCAGAATCTCCAGCGCCAGGTCGTCAAGCCCGTGTTGCCGCTTCGACGGGTCCAGCACATACGACGCCAGCATGGAATCGAACGCCACGCCTTTCAGCTCAATGCCCTCGTTGGCCAGCACGATCAGGTCGTACTTGATGTTGTGCCCAAATTTTTTCAGTTTTCCATCCTCAAGCAGGGGCTTGAGCGCGTCGATCACCTTCCCCTTGTCCAACTGCTCCGGCACGCCCAGGTAACGGTGGCTCACCGGGATATAGCACGCCTCACCCTCCGCCCAGGAAAACGAAATACCCACCATCTCCGCCCGCGTCGGACTCTTACTCGTCGTTTCCAGATCGAGCGCGAATTCTTTTGAATTTTTAAGGGATTTTAATAACGACTCCAACGATTGCTCATCTAATATGGTTTGATAATTAGATTCTATCTTTGTAGAAACTGCCTCCGGTGGCACACCGGCTTCGCTTCCATCTCCCTCTGGCAAATTCTCCAGCAGTGATTTAAAACCCAGCTCGGTGAACATCGAACGTAATTTATCCGTATCCGGTTCGCGCATTTTTAAATCTTCGACGTTGCAGTCGAGTTCCATCTCCGTATCGATGGTCACCAGCTTGCGGCTGAGCAGGGCGTTCTCTTTATCCGTCTCCAGTTTTTCTTTCAGCTTTTTCTTGTCGATCTCGTCGATATTTTTGTACAGCTCATCGATCGAACCGTATTTCTGGATCAGCTCCGTCGCCGTTTTCGGCCCCACCCCTTTCACGCCGGGGATGTGGTCGCTGGAGTCGCCCATCAGCCCCATCACCTCGATCACCTGTTCCGGCGGCACGCCGAATTTTTCGATGACCTCCGGTTTCTCGAAGCGTTTGTCCTTCATCGTGTCGAGCATGTGGACGTGCGGGGAGATCAACTGCATCATGTCTTTGTCGCCGCTGACAATCGTCACCTCCATCCCCTCCGCCTCACCCTTTTTCGCGAGGGTACCGATGATGTCGTCGGCCTCGTACCCGTCCTGCCGCAGGCTGACGATATTGAACGCCTCGACCAGCGGCTCAAAGTATGGAAACTGTTGCGCCAGATCTTCCGGCGGCACTTCACGGTTGGCTTTATATTCGGGATACATCTCGTGGCGGAAGGTTTTGGCTTTCGAGTCGAACACCACGGCCAGGTAGTCAGGTGCCTCGTCGCGCACCACCTTGGAGAGCATGGTGGTGAACCCGTACAGCGCGTTGGTGGGGAGTCCCTGGGCATTGGACAAAAACTGGCGGATGCCGTAAAACGCCCGGAAAATATACGACGACCCGTCAATCAGATAAAGTTTTGGTTTTTTTGAGGCCATAATTTTATCTCCCCCTTTGTGAAGGGGGCTGGGGGGATTTCCAGCGTGACGCTGGATCCAAGTTTACCCGCGGCGGTTCGCCGCTTGCGGAGCTGAGTTTACACTAATTTGGAAGTGGGACCAACAAGGGGAATGAACTACAGATGGACACGGATTTTTAGCTCCCCCTTTGTGGGGCCTGTCCTGAGCTGATTTAGCCTGTCCTGAGTTTACCGAAGGAAAGGAGGGGCCGGGGGGATTTCCAGCGTGACGCTGGACCCAAATTGCCTCCGGCGTTAGCCGGTGTCACCCTGAGCCGATAGCCTGTCCTGAGCTTGCCGAAGGAAAGGGCGACATAAAATTTACCCGCGGCGGTTCGCCGCTTGCGGAGATGAGTTTGCACTAATTTGAAAGTGGGACCAACAAGGGGAATTGACGACAATTATTGATCGACCAAAGCCTTCTTCGCATCAGCCAACGTAATCATTAGAGTCATAGAATCAATGGGGGAAACGTGGAACCCGCACCGTTCATAAAATTTCCTGGCATCATCCGATAACGCATTTACGAGAATAGCCCGTATCCCCGCGATGTCCGCCGCCTGGACAATACGCAACACCCCATCCCGTATCAGCGCCCGCCCCAGGCCGCGTCCCTGATAATTCTGATCCACCGCCAAACGAGCGATCACCATTACGGGAACGGGGTCCGGCATGTTGCGCTTCACTTTTCCAGATGCACTCGCAGACTCCACCGCTCCCACGGCCAAAGCATAATAGCCCACCACGCGGCCACCGCTACAAATCACATAGGTTCGGGAAGCGCCACTGGCTTCGTTTCGCAAAGCCCGACGTCTCAGCCAATCATCCAGTACCGGCTCGCCGGAATCGAATTCATCCAAATTGTGGTCGGAGCAAATTTTCTCAGGTGGGGTTATAGTGTCATCAGATGACATGCACGCATCATTCCCACGGGACCGGCGAGGTGAGCGTTCGGCGCAGACGTTCGTTGTCCGTCGGCGCCTCGTCAAGGGCCGCCAAAAAACGGTCAAATGCCTCAGGTTCGAGGGCAAAATAGCGGCGATCCAAAAGGACGTTTTGGGCCTCGTTGCAGGCCACTTCCAGCATGAAGTCCGACCGGCTTTTACCCAGAACCGCCACCGCCCGGTCGATCAGGTCGCGTTGTTGCGGCTGGACGCGCAAATTGATACTTGCATCACGGATCACGCGGAACCGGGAAGACTTTGTTTTCTTTGATTGTTTTGATTTCAACATGAACCGATCTCCTTGCATACACAATCAATATACAATATTGTATATATATTTGCTATACAAATTTTACTTACAGAAGGGCAAAATCAATGAATTAACCACAGATGGACACGGATTTTTAGTTCCCCCTTTGTGGGGCCTGTCCTGAGCTTGACGAAGGAGGGGGATATTATTGTCGCCCTTCGACATGCTCAGGGTGACAGGCTTTGATTTTAATTGGATCAAAGATAGCGGAGGAATCA
>Ga0224501_10001453_pt1 | contig 18373 bp, 16 predicted proteins | sample SF_Oct11_sed_USG_4_FD_169105 | JGI IMG/M metagenome (GOLD analysis project Ga0224501, IMG submission 169105) | Sediment microbial communities from San Francisco Bay, California, United States - SF_Oct11_sed_USGS_8_1 | ecosystem: Environmental > Aquatic > Marine > Sediment | place: USA...
CTCGCTATGTCGTCTTACATTTAGGCCCCGTGTTAGTATTCTCTATACGGGGTGGGGTGGTGGAGTGGTATCCCCAATTGACAGGGGGACTTGGTCAAAGGTCAGGAGTGAATCAAAAGGGGGGGGGTGCTGGTCCTGCCACTAGTTTTTTGAGATTCAAATCCACAACCCTACAAGAATTGCATATTTTAATAACTGTGATTGTGTAAATGATAATTTAAAGTTGTTGAGGTGATTGTTCAGGTTCTCAGTGTCTGCACAGTACAGTCCTGTAGTAGTAATTTGGCAGACAGCTCAGATTTTCCATGCTGGCTTTGTATTGCAGTTAAGGCTATAAGGAACCTAAATGGGCACTCTATATCACCGTACCAAATCCACTCGGGCAAGACGGTACCAATAGTGAAGGGCGGTGAAGCGACACGCATGGAGGAGATGGAGTTCTATGCCATTGAGACATTTGGCAGCACTGGAAAAGGCGTGGTGCATGATGATATGGAATGCTCTCATTACATGAAGAACTTTGATGTGGGACACGTACCCCTCAGGTAGATGCTTCAACTGCACTAGTGTCTGCTAACTTATAAGCATGCTGAACATAGTTTCTACGCTTTGATATTCTATTCTTTGGGAAATCTCCTGTTCATAGTTTTGGCCTAGTTGGTCGTTTATGTTCTAAAACTTAGCGCGTCCCTTTCGTGAGATTTACTCATAATTGAGGTTTCTTAAAATGAGGAGCATTAAACCTTGCTTTGATAGTGTGTTGACCGACCTACTTTCCCCTGTAATGTTCGTCTTTTATTTTACCTCCTGGCAGTATTCTACCTGGCTTGACTAAAGTTGTCAACCAAACAAAGTCATTTGGTCCATGGATGTCTCTGTGACTTGTATTGCTGAATCGCCAACTTATTTTCTCTACTCTCACAGACTGCAGAAGTCGAAGCAGCTCCTTAACTGCATTAATAAGAACTTTGGCACACTGGCATTTTGTCGTCGATGGTTGGATCGTTGTGGCCAAGAAAAATACCTTATGGCGCTCAAGAACCTGTGTGATAATGGTAAGTTTTAGGTCAACAGTGCTTCTAATGGTCATAGGGAATAGAAATTAGCAGCGGGTTGTCTGCAGAGTTGTCATCCCCTTTTCATAATATGCCAAAAGAAGATAACTCTCAGCTAATTGCATTTCGAAATACGATTTCGCATAATTTGTGGTATAAAGTATGTCATTATCTGTTCTTGTAGGCATTGTAGAGGCTTATCCACCTCTTGTTGATATAAAGGGCTGCTACACTGCGCAGTACGAGCATACAATCCTATTGAGACCAACATGCAAGGAGGTGCTGAGCAGGGGAGATGATTACTAGTCACTTTTGATCCTTTGTTGCGCTGATGATGCCATTGCCTTAACAGGTTATACTAAGCTGATGATTTGTTATCACTATCGTACTATGTACATTTCATTATGATCGATTCAAAATAAAAACGATAAAGTTACGTTTCTCAACGATTTACTATTATGTCAGGTGATAGAATCACCAGAAGCCACTTGTTTTCCCTGGGAAGGGTCTTGTATGTTCTTTCGACTAGATATCTGTGGGGCTGTGGTCTTGGTTGGTTGCTGTTTAGTACAAGTTTTGGCACTGGGATCGGTGGAATTGAAAGCATCCCTCTCTCGTTCAGGATTGACTCTTGTGATGAGTGTCTCGCATATAGCGATCTGTTTGATACACTCCACGGGGGCGCTGGTGTCCAGATCCGGGGGTATCAAGGCGTAACATATCATTAGTTCCTGGGAAAAAAATCCACCCATTACAAAACATCATGCTGAATGATGGAATATCATTTTGATGACCAATGAAGTTGAGCCTAATGGTTGGGGAGCACATAACTATGATGAAGTTTGAACGCAAACATGATTCGAAGAACAAGATATTTGTGCATTGATGCACTGTTTGTCTGCGTATGTGGGCTTACCTTTCTAACATTATTTATAACTCTATTCACTCCCATCAGCTTGGCCCAGGTAATATGTCTCGGGTTGTATTCTGGAGTCTCCTGTAACGTAGTCTGGTCACAGCAACGCACCAGCACCCCAAGACTCGAATGGTAATACCTTGGACCTTTCTTATAAACCACTACAATCAAACGGAATTTTGTCACACCTTTTTATGACAACAGGAGTCCTAACTGACAGCAGTACACAACTACACGATAATAGGAAATTCTTAACTTACTAAAATCGCATCCGTAAGTGAGACCACTTTTGACGATCCATCCTTTAGCCCTGATATGATGGTAAACGGCGTATCTTGGTATAAATGATTTGTCTTTACAGATTGCCCGTCTCCAGACCTCTGTGCTGAGCACTCTCTCCTGTAGGGTGTCATATGTGTCAATGTGCTGCTTCATTATAGCCATTTGCATGATTTCTATTGCTTCATACGAGTGATTGAGCCTAAAGCCCTGCGCTACACAGGCTAGCAACGGTGTCTGAAAACAAGTTTTCTTTCTGATACACCATGCTGGCAATAACAAATAAAGCAATATATCGATTCTGCCATCCCGTGTTTTTACTGTTGAATTCTTAACCAAGGTTCAAAACTCATGAGCATAACTGTAGAGTTCGGTACCTTCGGTAAGTAAAATAGGGATGCTGAGTATCCTCGGCTTGTGATATAGTGGGTAAAACAGACTATTTACATTTACTAACCTTTGTGTCTTCCTCGTACAAAACTAGACTATTGAAGCAAATCATTAGAAATAGAGTCTGAAAAGTAAATGGCAGGTGTTAGTTGGAGTTAGATGACCTTGCTGTAATTTTGGTAAGAAACAACAACTCCAAATAAAGGTAAGTATGCAAAACACAAACGAAACCATTATGATATTAGGGTATCAGGCAACACAGCAGCGAGAATTGGCATCGAATGAACCTCTGTGGATCAAATTGAGAGAAAGGCTTTCGAGTCACCCTTTGTTGCTTCCCTGTTAGGTTACGATATATTCCCGTTTGTATTGAATGCACGGCTGACCTCGAAAGCATCCAGGCGCAGTTGTTCAGTCATTTTGTAGTATTCCGATTTATCCTCAGAATCATTCAGCTCAAGATCATTAAGAGGAATGTACTCTTCATCTGAAGAGTCTATGCCAGAACTATCACCTGAAAGCAAATTCACCATACAATATCACACTTCATACTGTGTGATTACTTAGTAAGAACTGGAAGTATCAATTTATAAAAATCAATATAGATCTAGATGAATTCAATAGACTTAAAAATTAAAGAACCAAACTACTGTTGTCCTGAAGTATCTCATAAATTGGACGGTCTGCCCAAAGCTTGCTTATCAAATCTTGTACAGGAGCTGATGCTAAGAACCAATCATAAAATAAGCCTGGAATGACCAACGGACGTGCCTAGTGATTGGGTGGGGCTGGTGATGAGTCTATTTTTTCCTTGAGTAGTGTCAGCTTCTGCTAGTTCATCACTTCCTGTTAGAAGAGCAGGCTCCGTAGGTTGAGGTACATCCCCTGATGCGCTACTAAGTATGGTGACAGGGGTCTCGGGCCGTTCTCCCCAGTTAGATGTGGATGGTAGAGCATCAGATGACCAGAAATCTGTGTCAGCTTCGGCTGCATCCCAATCAGTCTCTTTACTGGTCTGGCAGCTGAGTTGAGTAATGTCAGGTTGACCAGCGATAGGTTGAGTGTTAGGTGGAGCCGTGCTGAGATTTAATGAGCCGAGTGGTATAGAGGTGACCAGTATTGTGCTGCCTTGTGAATCTTCATATGATGTAGAGTGGTACTCTGATTTAGCTCGCTCTGCAGTTTTGAATTGTGACTCACAATCTAAAATTGTCTGATCATCAGACGGACGCATGTAGCCATGTTTGTGAGAGTCAGTGGAGACTCCTTCCATAGCTACATCCTCATTTCCACAATTATGAGCATCAGCCTCATACTGCTGATATGCTCTCAGAAACCCGTCGGGTGAGACCTGTCTAGTAACCTTCGGTTTCACCTCAACTGAACCCCCAAGATTCTTGTGGCAATACCTGAAAAGATTGGATTGAGTACTAACTATGCAACAGTATCTGCAACACATTTATAACACCCATACTTGTTCTTATCACTACAAAATTCGCATGTCGTTGGGTTTGTATCAGTAGCATATGCAAGGCTGTCATTTCAGTACTACCAAAAAGGGCAGCAGCTAATGTACTTTAATGAAAGGTAAGGTTATTTTGTTTTACATGCATAGCACCACTAAGCCCACATGCCCAATAGACAAGATTACTCTATGGGTGAGCCTTTTTACTTGTAAATCCGAATCCGGCACTAGGTGGTGACCAGATCGGGAATCTATCCAGGGACCCTGGATTCTAAGACTAGGACAAGGCCACTGCTGTGCCCCTACCAATCACAGCGTTCATGGCCAATGTAAATACTTGATCGATGCGGCGGCAGTACGAAATTCCAACTACTCACCTTCCCATTGTACTCGACTGGAGATGATGCTTTATAAAGTCAACATTTTGCTCCACCACAGTGTGAAACACTGGCTCGTGCCGAGATAAGGTGCCTTGGCCAAAGAATCCCTATAATATGGCAACAAAGACGAATGGACATCAGCGCCCGAGCCAATGGGAATGCAACCACTGGTTGAACTATCGTTGATTCATTGCAAGCGATGAAGCGAATAACGGCGGGCCACCATTGACCTTCAAACTGACCATCTGTTAAGTTTCTGCCGAAGTTTCTAGCAGTAAGCAGCGGGAAGTGCTCAATTATCTTTTCCTCTTCAGTTCAATGAGACGTGTTTGGCAAACTGGTTGTGAAAGTACAGTAGAAAATAAAATCATCATCAGAGCATCAGACCAAGGCACAGCAGTGTCATCATGGTTGGAATGCGTGGCTTGATTTGATTTGATAGGTTTATTTCACATGGATAGCCTAAATAAGACTAGAAGTCTTTTTTAAATTAAGGTCCATGAAGCGAAGAAAGCATTAATCAAAGACATTGGTCCGGTAAACAGAGTCCATTTGACAGTCCTGGTCAGCATTGAAAACATATATATCTTAGGTATTAGGTAATTACGTAGCCGAGTCTTGAAATTATATAAAGTTTTTGCATTTAAAAGGTCTAGATTAAAAGTGTTATAGTTATATAACCAACATTCTCTTCTTTTCATTCTCACTCACCATATTATATAGTATAGCCATATCACCTGGAGATGATATGAGTGCCTCTCCATCTTTTGTGACAACTCCTTCAAACCTCAACTGGGGTAATTGCTCTACAATAGCAATGCCCACCCATAAGAGCAGGATAACAAAATAGCCCAACGGTTCCTGATGGTCATAAGTGCAAGCTCAGATACTTTGATGCGGGTTCTTCACAGAATTTCTAACTTCTGTTGGTTCAAAAGACATCAAGCTAAGGATATCTCCTTCAGACACAGAGGTACATTCGGTTGCCCAGCAGTTGAACAACCTATAAGGTACAACTACGCGGTTTTGTATAACTATACGTGTCTATGGGCTGTTTTTTCGACTGGATCACAAAGCTTCGTATAAAATAATTACCATGATGCCCGGTTTTCGCAGCAGTGGTTTCATTAGGAATATTTATGGGAAAAGGAATGTAGCCATTTGGAGGGCGTCTCTTGCATCTCGGCGGTTTCATTTTGACAGGTATCTATAAGTATAATATAACACAACATTTTCAACAGTTGGTATACTAGTACTAACCGACATCACATCACAGGGATAACAAGTGATGACTGACTTGAGTGATCAGGATAATGAACAACCGTTCAAGTAGTTGGCGTTGTTTGTTGTTCAGTCTGTTAGTACCTTAGGCTTAACTTTGAGTAATTGATTGTGTCCTGAGTGTAAGTGTAACTCACTAACTGTAAGTCAGTGTAAGCCACTAGCCTCTAAATAATTAAGAACTTAGTAACTAGTAAATGTATTGTATTTGTAATGTATATATTATATTTATATAAATTGGCAATCCTCAAGTCAAGAGTCAAGACTAGACTAGAACAAGTGCCTTGACTCGACTGTTAGACAGTGAAGGCAAGGCCAAGGTCTGACTAAGTGACTTGTAGTTGTAACTGTAGTTCACTAGTAGTAGTAGTTGTACTTGTTGAAGAACGTGTACTTTGTAGACTTGTACTTGTACTTGTAGTTGTTGTTCTAAGATTTGTGCCATTGACTGATCTGGTCAAGGAAAATTGTTGTGCTGCCCTGAACTGAAGGGTTCAATTACCTTATTTCGTCAATAGGAGGATCAGGTGTATTGGAGGGACAGAGAGAACATTAATTTAATATGAATTTATTTATTCATATCAGGGGGTGAGAAGATTGGGAAAGAAAGCGGAAATCTTTCAAAAGGAAACGATTCGTTTGGATAGGTACAAACGCACAAACTCAGTCATTATGCAATATTTTTCGTTACTGCGCGGTGAGTCTCCTGGCTTTAACGTGACATGCAGCGCAATAGGGCGCCTTATGTGCTAAACGGGTACTTTTCCCGACTCCCAACTAGAGGGGATGTTTGCGTTATAGGTTCACTTCCACTTCAAAGGGGGTGGATCTCCATCTAACTTTAACCTTGCGGGTCTGTCATAAATTGGTCACTGTTTGACCCTTTGCATCGCTAGACCTTACTCGCAAGTAAGTACCGACTAACCAAACAGTGGTAAGCCATATTACTGTAAAGCACACATATGTGCCAAGGTGATAGTAATCATTGGTGAGTGACCCGTTATGAGGCGAATGAGTATCATTATGAGTATGAATGATAGTATGAATGATACTGATAGTGATACTGACTATGAAGTATGAATCATACGGTATGAATGAATGATGTATCACTCAGTAGCAAGTATGACTATGACTGAGTATGAGTATGACTAGTATGACTATGACGGAGTATCAACTATCATTCATATCTCATAGTATGTATTGTATGAGATGTCAACCATCTGACTTTGACTATGTAGTATGTATGAGTATGACTGACAGTGACTGTGAACTGTGAAGGACTCGGTTACTATTCTGTATTCAGTTTGAATGCCACACTCTAATACTAATAGTCTGATGAGCGTATCTTTCTCTCTACTTCCTTGCCTGGAGTTGCTTCTTTTGAGCTTGACTGTGAAAGTTACATAATAACATCTTCTATCCAGTATCCAGCCTTCTCATCACCGGTTTCTCACACTGAATTACTTTGAGGATAATCATAGCTTGGAATAGGATAGCCCTGTGTGACCAGATAGGTCTGATTTTTAATTCTAAGTTTTGGCTATTTTGCCCCTTCTTAGCCCGACATCTGTTTACTTTCTGTTCGACACCACCTTGCTTCTGCTAGGTACAATTCTGATCACACGATAAAGGTTGTCAGAAGCTCTCGAGATAATATGTTTCAAAGCAACCGAAGATTAAAATGTGCAACAATTGGGGCTCCCTTCTCTGTAATGACTAGAAGGTATTACGACTTCTTTTTTAGCACGATACAAAATTTCCAGAGTCTTCTTGATTTGGGGATTATTGACTGACAACCTCACTTCTTTATTATTATAACCTGAGTAGTAAGCAGGATGCTACCTCTTATTTGACATAGCACTACCTGCTGCTCACTGGAAAGAGGATGTATTCATTTTTGGGGCCCTAATATCTGTGCTCTCGCTTTTTAGAAGATGACAGAGCCAACCACAGCTGCGGCCATTGAGGGCGATCAGTCTGGTATCACTGTGGCTGTTGCCGCTGATAAAAGGAGATCCAAAAAGGTCTCAGGTGAGTCATGAATGTAGGTGATGTAGGAACCAGTCTCTTCTCAGTAAACCGAGTCTCTCACTGAAGCGCATAGTGGCGACTTCTGAGGGCTGAAATCCTGCTACCATTCTGTCCCGGGTGTGCTAATTACTTAACCACATTCATTTAGATTGGTTTCAGGAAGACCACAAGCTGCGGCCTATGCTGCTTTTTATATATCATCCCCCTATGGTACTTTACCTAATACTAGCATTTAGCTCGGTAGCTGACAAGCAATCCTCTCATCACTAGACTCCCTAGCTAACAAGAACCACATGCTCAGTATCTGGACTTTTCAAGAGTGATAGTTTAATTAAGACTCCACTATGCTACCATATTCCACCATTCGGTGATGTTATGATGTTACAGTCACAAAGCCCAATGACCCTGTGGCACGATTCAGTGGGGAAGGCGTGTCTTTCAGAGCTAAACTTTTTGGCACAGCTGACGTCAATGAGCCAAGAGGTAAGTGAAACTAGGAAAACATTAGTCATGCCAAACCCGCCTGCCTGCGGAATTCTTACCCAATATAGCTCAGCTCTTGACAGTGACTAATTACCTGGTGGTATCCTTTCTAGCAGCTGTCAGTGCATGGTAATGTATTTGATGTTGTTTGTCTCTGTTTTCTGTTTGTAACCTTCTCGCTTCTGATTCTAAAAGTTGTTTGAAAAAATTGCAAAGTCTCCGCTTTCATAAACGAATACAGTGACCCCTCAATTTAAAGGAACCCAGTCAAGAGACGGTGTAGTATGGGTCTCGAAACCTCCTAATGTTTAGTAATAGAGTTCACCTAAACATTCATTCATATTAAGGGCCGAGTAGGAAGATTTATGAGGGGTCAGTGTAGTTTCAGTCACAATAGTGTCGTCTGTTTCAAAGGTCAGTTACAAAATGAATAAGATGTTAGGTGCGTGAGTGATTTCATTAGTTTCCTAACATCTCACAATGACTGTGTGTATTGAGTCTGAATTTAGCACTGCCTTCTTGTCAGTTTAGGCCACACTCACGCAGTATCAGGGAAACGCCCATCGGTTGCCAACTGATAACTCATATGTACTTTGGGGATCTGATTTGATAACATTTAACTACTGAACACTGTTGGAGTGTGACCCTTGAACCAATTGTGGTTAACTTCTTTCTGTTTTATTTTGGTACCAGGCCGTACAGGTAAATGCTAGGCTTTATCTCGCCATGTTTTCCATCAGAGATTTTTAGTTATTTTGTATTTATAATCCCCTTATCACTGCCATCACTACCAGATCTGAGATAGCAGACATGTTACATGGACAGTTATTGAGCTTAGTGGAGTTGTGTATGCCATAAGGAAAACTAATCATGAGCTTGTCTCCATTTCAGCATTGGTAGAAAATACTAACATTTCCACCTGAAAGTTGTCAGTATTGCAGATCATAACATGGTTTCCATGACCGGTAACATGACAAGTTGCTACACCACAGTCCTACTTCTAAATAGTAGATGCAGTGACATAAAGGATGCCATTGGTGACTAGTTCCATAGAGTTTTTCTCTAACTCTATGACAAGTTCCTACATGTCATTGATTGATATAAAACAATCTTTAAAACGGATGATTTGGCTGGGAATTTTCTGGGAAATCTCTGGTCTTTTACTGTTAGCGATGTAAAACTATATTGGTAGGAAGTTATAATTCCTCTTTGGACATGATTTCTCCAAATTCCGATCTGCAATACTGAAGTCATCATTCAGGCTGCTAGGTGGACAAACTACATGACTTCTGTTGATATTTGTTGGCATCATAGAAGTAGATATGTTATGTCTCGCTTTTATCCATACCATAGAACTACCCTCCTCTAGAGTTATTAAAGGAGGATAACTCTAACATATCTATACAGGCTCCTTTGTCCCGCTTCTTCTTTCTCGCTAGTTTCTGTTCCAAACCCGCCCTATATAAGATATATTATTATCATAGCTAACTAGTCACATATAATCCATGTGATCTATACCCTCTCCCATCTCTTTCCTGTTCGTGAATGCTGCCACCTTGTCGCTCAGCTTATTTCTTGTCCTACAGGAGATGAAATTAGCCAGCGAGCCATGCAACTGCTCAAAGTGGCTGTTAAAAACACGGGTGAACACAAACAGCGAATTATCCTAAGAATCAACATGACAGGGATCATTATCCTAGATGGTGTTAGTCAGGTCAGTTAAAATTATATGTCAATCGAGAATTTTATTGGAGATTTTTAGTTCTCTGTTCCGCCATTTTGTGAATCGACCGAGAAGTTTTTCCATAGTGGGAGGCTTCTGAATTATGTCCCAACCTGTCTCAAACCTTCTGAATTATGTCCCAACCTGTCTCAAACCTTTTATACTCATTTACTGCTATACTTTTCATGAATCTCAACAGTAGGATACAAGAACCAGCGAAAAGACTTTGAATGCATGTGTGACATCCTGTTGCCTCAAATTTTTTAGTTTACATTAGCTACGTAAGTGACATTCCTCTATGACCTGTCAGTGTTTAGCAAAATCCCTGCTGTCCCCAGCTGAGTAGATCTTTCGCAATATAGAAGCCATGTTTTCTCTGGCTGCAGCAGTGTCAAGCCCTTTATCAGATCAGTAAAGCACTCTGGTTGTATTATATCAACCCTGCTAGTGCTATCACCAGAGTTATCTGTGGGGTATAGGATTGGTTTACACTTAGATAACACAGCAGGATGGCTTCTGGGATTGGGATCAGTTTAATAAAAGGGACAGTCACTGCTAATGGTAGAGCTTGTCGCCATAACCATGGTCTAATTTTTCGTAAGCGGCCTTCAAGTTTTCATTTTTTAGATATCATTCCAAATAAATTCCATGGCATTTGTGAAACTTTGAGAATTTCTTTGACTTTGGGCATTTCCTAAATTACAATACTCTCTGAAACTGACAACTCTTGTAGTTTTTTCAACTATAATGTTTTTCACGACCTACCAGATGCTAAGTAATAATATGATTGTTGTGTTTTATGCGCATTTGCTGTTTTAGTTAAAACTGTACGAGCATCCAGTGAATAAAATCTCTTTCATCTCAAAAGATGCTACAGATAATCGTGCTTTTGGGTACACAGTGTCCGAAAGCAATGGCAAACACATGTTCTTCGGGATCAAAACAGAAAAGGCTGTAAGTATCCATGTAATGACACCTCAATTCAAAGGAAATCTTGAGCCACAACATTTGTGAAATCATGATTCCTGTTGAAGAGTCGTAGATGGGAAAGATACCATCTAAATTTTAAGAAAGTTCTAATCCAAGACAAACCAAAAACTCATTCCTTGTGGTGCCTTGTGGTGGCTGGAGTTACTGGTTTACTATAATGATTCGATCAATCGGTTGGCCTCTGTTTGATGTGGTGATGACAACTCCAATGTAATGATATCTTCAGGCGGAGCAAGTGGTACTAGCTCTTAGAGACCTTTTCCAATGTGTCTTTGACCTAAAAAAGAAGGAAGCCGAAATGAAGGGTCAGCCTGTGGAGAATGCCGCCAATGCTGTGGCCATGCAACAAGCTCCTGCCACCAGTGCCACAGCTACTCAGCAAGCGCCTGCTACCCAGTCATCTCCCACACCTCAAGCTCCTGTTGCTGCGGCTCCAGAACAGGCACAACCAAGTTTGGTGAGTTACTCGGTCAATAAAATCTTCATACTTGTAAAACACGATGTTTTTTCTTCTCGGGCATTTGGCCATCTCATTTATCGTCTTCCTGAGGCTTTTGGAGCGATGGGAGCTAGGAGTTATGTCAGGAGCTCATTCTCACAGTGAGGACTCAGCACGGCCCAACTATATCCTGCTATCGCCATTGAAATTGACATGTATCTGTTGCATAGCTAAGATTTTTACAAGTACCGTGTTTGATAATAGGGTGAGCCTGAGCTTGTGAAGGAAGAGATTAAACGAGAAGATTCATCGGAGCACTTACTGGACTTACTCGCCAATATATCGTTTGTGGAGAGCTCTCCTCAAGCTGCTAATGTGGCGGCTGTAAATGCTGCTGCCTGGGCTACCCCACAGGTACATACAACTTTTCCCTCGCCTTGAGTTTAGATAACTATAATGTGATTTCATGTCTCGGAACATCCTGGCTGGTTGCCTATTATCTAAAGTCTTGGCATCAGTCGCCCTATGGGGAAGCTACAAGCATGGGCGGTGTTGACAGTTGGCATAGTGGAAGTTGACTATACCCACAGCCAACTCCATTCTACCTGGGTGCATGCTGACTCAATGTGAAGCAGTTCACAACAGGACTCAACAGACGGTCCTGGTAGGTTGAGAGTCAGTCACCCGCTGCAGAAGAACTCTGATACTCTTTCAGAACAAAGAAGCGGTTGATATTTAACAATTGTGAAGCGATATTGACCTTTTTGTCTACTGATTGGGACCGCCATTACATTATACCATTGTCATCCGAAGCCACGCTAGCAATTTGCAATAAGATGCTTGCTGGAGGCCTGTATCACCGAAAAACCGAGCTCACAAGCCATGGATTATAATTCTGAGCTTCTACCAACTGAGCAATCCTATACTGTACCCCGAGTATTGTGGTAATAGTGGACTGAATGTTTCGCTCAGTGTTGCCATTCTAATGTGCCTGCCGGAAACATGTATATTCTCATGTTAGCTCAATTGCATATTTCTCTGATCCCAGCATTCTACAAAGTGATGTGTATCTATTGCAGACATCGACCACAGATCCCTTTGCTACAAACGGATTTGGCCAGCAGCAGCCATTCGGGCAGACATACCAACAAAATCAGTCTCCATTTCCAGCCAACTTCAATCAACCATCACAACCTTTCCAAAACCACTCTTTTGGAACCCCTCAGCAGCAACAGCAGCCTTTTGGAGCCCCGCAGCAGCAACAGCAGCCTTTTGTTGCCCCTCAGCAGCAACAGCAGCAGCCCTTTGGGGCCCCTCAGCAGCAGCCCGGCTATGGAGCACAGCCAGCTGCTTCCCCATTTGCCCAGCCTTTCGCCGGTCAACAGTCAAATACATTCGGCCAGCAGCCTTTCGGCCAAGCTCCATTTGGACAGCCTAGTTTCCAACAACAAAGCTTCGGTCAACCCACCTTTAGTAGTCACCAGCAGACCAGTACCGCTAGTTCCGATCCCTTCCAGACCGCTCCGCAGACTGCCCCTTCCTCCGCTCCTACTACTAACCCATTTGCTGGCGCGGATCCTTTCGGCAGCGTGCTGCAGCCAAAATCCATGACCCCTGTACCCGCACCTCGCGTATCTTCCGGCAGCACTGATCTGTTCTCCGACCTGAACCCGATTGGATCACCGAGTGGACAACCCAGACCTGACTTCAAACAGATCCTCAACCCGCCTAAGCCTAAGCTGAATGATCTAGCTCCCAAGCCAGCGGAAACCACCGTCAATAACAGTAATGTATCCAATGGCTATAATAATCTTTTCTCTGATGATCCTTTTGATATACCAATCACTGTACCTGTACCAAATGTTCAGGCCACGACTACTAATCATAATTGTCTGTCTCCCATGTCTAATATCGAAGGTCGGAGCAGCGCAGAGCTCCTCTCTGAAATCTTTGCGGCCAGTTCTCCTTCCTCTCTCCCCCAAATCTCTGTCTCATCTCAAGCCCCTGCTAATCGACAAGCACCTGATTCCCTGTTGGAGGACGAATATGCGATTCCAGAGAGAAAGTCACCTTATATGGCTCTTTCCACTTCACCGATTATGTTTAATGCTCTGTCTGGAAGTAGACTTAGCAGCCCTCCAACACCCGCCCTGAATGGTGATTTTATGAATGATTCTGCTCAATTTCGCGCTAGTACTGGTACTTCCTTTGCAGCCGCATCTCCTACCAACTTTGATTGGCTCGATCAGCTCGCCCCCAAACAACAATCAGGCGTGGCTACCAGTGGTTTGATTGGTCCCCCACCCCCGGTAAAAGCTAGAAGTAGTCTGCAAGGACCAGCACCAATAGCCCGACCACGATAGGTATGGCGATAATGCAGTCGATCCAAGCGCAAATTCTGTGTCTTAGGACTAGCTTTTTTTTTAATTTGTATTAGCTCGTTCCTAGGTAGTAAGTCTTTTGATGGGTCGGATTGCCTCGAGGCCTTAAAATAATGTTTCAACCCAGAGTAAACTTAATCCATCATTGCACTTGGGGTCGGAGTTTTTTTCTATGCACAGATTAGTTTAGTTTATAACCAGTTTCCTTATTTGACTTTTATGTTGCAGATTTGTTGTTCTGAGCCCATTGCACCCATCTGCCATAATAGCCTCCAGGTAAGTTTGTCTGGCTTGATATCGCCACCGGATGCATGCGTTTGTGGATAGGGTGCCGGTTCCCATAACTTCTATCAACTTGGCCTAAATTTCGACTCATTTTGTAGATGCAATCAGAATTATTCAAGTCCAGGAAAGGATTATGTCAAACGAATTTTCCATATAATATTGGTACTAAGCGGTGCTATCTTTTACGAATAAGAAGATATATAATATTTTGTGCGTTACACAATTCATACATAATCTATTGTCTCTTACGTAGTTTGTTTATGGTTACAAATCCTGATTCAATAAAAGATGGGAACTCAGCATTTCAATGCATTTATTCTTCAACTATGTACAACAAAACACATGTACACATACATAACCAACTACCTGCATGGATAATTTGCACATGATTTGAGGTGAGAAAACTGCAGGAAAAAGTAAGGAATGGTTATTTACAGCTCATCATGATCGTGATCATCCTGGTCATCTACTGCCTCATCCTCATCATCATCTGCGTCGTCCACCTCCTCTTCTGGTGCATTCTTCTCAGCCTCCGCTTCGGCAGCCTTGCGCTCCTCCTCCTCCTGAAATTGTAACACTATTGTGTGAAAGTCCTGGCTTTTAAACATTGCGTCAATCAGATGCAATAAAAGAGGGAAAATGGGAACAATGAATTACGTTTGTGATGAATACCCTAATGCTCACACCCACTAAGGCTATAATCCTCGGGAGATGAGCTAGCGCGCAAAAACTAGCTTACCTTGGCTCTCTTCTCCTCGTCCATCTTCTCTTTCATCTTCTTCTCTCCCTCGGACTGAGTCTTCCAGGCGGCAGCCATATCCTTCACATCAGCTTCATCATCGGTGATCAGGATATTGTCAAAGATGGTACCAGACTTCACCTACGATCAAATTATTGCAACTTATGAGAACAATTATGCAGAAATACTAGGTGGCAATTTGAGCCATCCGGACAATAATATAATGGGTAAGATAATGGCAAGTTCAGACCAGATGTAGATGGCAAAATGCTCATCATGTACACACCTGCCAGAGGTCGAATCCAATCACACCGAAGTCTTCATAAGCGTAGATCTTGTCATCAGGTGAGTACTCTGGGTTGTCAATCTCTGGGTGAACCCATTTGCCTTTGTAGTTGGGGTTGTCAATCTGCTTCGGCTTCCACTCTCCCTTATATTCAGGGTTGTCCATCATAGGCGGCTCCCATTCTCCATCCATATCGTCATCCCAATCCTCTGGCTTCTCGGCATCAGGGTCTGGGATGTGCTCTGGCTTGTCCCAGTCTTCGGGCTTAGAGTCCTCTGGATCATCAATCTTCTCATTATCATCCCAGTCTGCAGGCTGTCAATAAAAAAATAAATTAGCATCTGCATGCATGAGGACATTGCAACACATTTTTGTTAGCCATTGCATTTACAGGGAATAAATTCCATGCACTTGCTCACCTTTTTGGCTTCAGGGTCCTTGATCATCCTTGGTGGGAGGAAGTCCCAGTCAGCTTCTAAACTGCCACTCTCCACCTTGTTATCATCAATGCGGACCTCATATGTGTTGTCAGGCTTCACAATCAGGGTGTACAAGTGAGTCATCTCATCATCTTTGCATCGGATCTCTTTCTTGACGAGGTGATTCTTACCCTTGTACGCAAAGATCACATGGACCTTCTTGGTTCCTGGTCCACAAATGTCTGGGCCTATAACCCGAAAAAAATAATACATGCTCAATATATTTTGGAATTGGGGGTGGAGATGTTGCGTGACGAACAGATTGGCCTACTTATCATCATTACTCTGTCACTGTCAATATCACAAGTGCGGAGATTGACAAAGCCAAAGACAGAAGCCTATCACTTACCAAACATGATGTTGTAGGGAGATTCTCCATGCATCCCAGCCTGGTCAAGACCACTGGGGAAAATCTTAACATAGCCACCTCCACAGTCAATGTTTTGCTCATGCTTTACAGAGAACTGGATGTATAAAGTTTTCCCTTCGTTGCTGAATTTGTCGAACTTCGCGGATATTCCATAGAATCTAGCATCTTGACTAGTTTTTAGACCTGTTGGAAAACATGTATCGCACAATCAGTGGATGCAAACAACTCCGTGGTATCAGCGGCACCGAAGCGACACAACCATAGACATAGTGAAATGTATGCAAACTAAGGAACAGCACTGAATGTACCTTTGTCAGCTTCGGCATCATTATAAAACTCGCCACTTGACCAGACAAATTTTCCAGCCTCCGAACCTTTGTGTGTAGACTCTACCCATCGGTCTTCCCAGCCCTCTACAAGAACGTTGTTGTATTAGATACGCAACTCATGGGAGAATAGTGCTTAACGGGATGAACCCGGCTTTCAATCCTGCCATTGTGTATGAATAAACAGAAAACCTGTTTTATTTTGTTACAGTTTCATGCTGTTACGGCTGGAAATATTCACACGGGGACCGGATGTAAAAGAAAATCTGGTTAAACATTAGCTGAATGCAGATTATCCTATAAACAATGGGTCATACGCGCCACTTTTTGGTTAAGCGATGCTTTCGCCATCAACACAAAACAAGCAGACAGCTCAATAATCCAACTAAAGCCAAGAGCTGAACTCATTTTATGTACAGAAGTAATGCTAATAGTAAATAGTAAAATTATGGGAGAATTCAGTCTACAATTTTATAGTACAGTATTTCCGGAATCATGGCTCCGTTCTACTTAGTTATGTTATGTTGGCCATATTCAAAATTAGACTGGGAGGGCAGATAATAAATAATACAGTCACGCAGATGGCTAGTACAGCAACCAGTCCAGTGTCCATTCTAGCTTTAAACTACTACCACTAAATCATTCAAATAGTAGATGGGTGTGGCTTTGTTTCATTGATCGTGGAGCTGCGAGTTGAATTGAGTGGGATTATAATAACTAAGCTAGTGAAATTCGCTGATTCAGTTCACAATGACAATGTGTGATAAGGATGACCCATGTCCGCTCTCCTTTTCTTCTTGGAAACCCCTCATCAATCCTGGTCAGACAAAGGACTGACTCTGAAGACCGAGGTGATAAGATCAGAGAATTAATTGGAGTTGAAAAACGAAACGTGAAATCTGAGATGGAATGAAACTGAAGGTTAGTTTTAGTTTGGTGCCTGCAAGTGCAAAACGCAAGTGGAACTGGAACTAAGAATAAGACACCAGGCTGCTGTGCTGTAAGTGTAAGTGTAACTTGTAACTCAGTAACTGTTTGTTACAGTGTAACTGTAAGTGTAACAACTGAACAAGAACTTAGAAGCAGAACTAGAAGTAGAAGAGAACAAACCCCAGTCCTACCCATAAGGCATAACAATTAACGGCTGTCACTTCAGGTTCAATTGAGTAACTAGCTAGTCTGTAGACTATAGTGACTTGTTGTATATGGCCATGGCAAACCAAATCATGTCACCGTCAGTTTGGCACTCTCACAGTCACGGACTCTCACTCTGGTCTGGTATTGGTTCACTTCGTTCATACTTCTAACTCTAACTCTAACTTCTAAGCTATACCTTTAAACTATAACTTATTTATTAACTATAAGTATAACATAAGACAAGTAAGTATAAGTAAGTTATACCAACACTTCTTTCTTTGAGTTTGAACAATGCTATATCTCAGAAACTCCTTTAACTTACCATCAAATGTCTCCTTGAAAAAGGTTGTTGCTAAGGCAGTGCTTAGAAGACAGACGCTCAACAGCCCAAGGAACCTCATGACTTTTGTCGACAACTTTCTTCCAAATTGTGCCCACCAGCAAAACAGGAAAAGCCGGCAGAGAAGCGTGGTTGACAGTTGTATTGCTCTGATTGGTCCACGACACAACACCACCTCCAATCAGAACCGACCACGACAAACGGATCCGGATGCGCCGGCCTCTCAACAACGGATGTTTACGTGCAATGTATTCTGGTATAGCAATGGCAGTCCTGGTGGGGTTTTCAATTTGAAGACATAAATATTGAAAAGATATGAGGCGTTCTCAAGGCTCATCCGTCTTGGATAAAGCTAGATCAGCGCTAAAAGGCGCACAACCAACCACACGTCGCCTGAAGACTGAATCGAAAGACAGTAGCGACGATGAGGCTTTAATAAAGGTATCCCATACTCATAGTGATACTCATACTGATACTGATACTACTAACTAACTACTCTAGAGTCTAGTCACTCACAGTCAGTGAGTCACAGTCCAGTGTCCTTTACCAACCAAGCGAATCAATCCAATGAACTGAGTCATTGAGTGGAATTGCGCGC
>Ga0224501_10001455_pt1 | contig 18369 bp, 14 predicted proteins | sample SF_Oct11_sed_USG_4_FD_169105 | JGI IMG/M metagenome (GOLD analysis project Ga0224501, IMG submission 169105) | Sediment microbial communities from San Francisco Bay, California, United States - SF_Oct11_sed_USGS_8_1 | ecosystem: Environmental > Aquatic > Marine > Sediment | place: USA...
TACTGACATTGCACTCGGTACGCCACCATTTACTGTTTTTACTTCATCGCCATGGCCACCGTCAACTGCCTGAAATTTAGCATTGGCATCGTTGCTGGTCTTGGCATAGGCAAAATATACCTTGGCCTTTTTTTCCAGTGAGTAGAATACGCCCAGACCCAGCTTGTTAGCGCCTGTATCGGTCGTATTATCTGCACTGTTTGCTACCAGGTACTGTGCACGAAAATCGGCCTTATCGCTAAATTTCCACTTCCAGTTAACACCTGAGGCAGAACGTTTAAACGCTAGTGCATTAGCTGTTGCCGTTACTGCATCGGTATCAATATTCTCGAAAATCACACCAAAGGTATGTGCGCCTGCATCATAGCTTGCGGCCACACGGTAAGCATTACCATCAACAATCACACTGTGATTTTTCCAGTCTTCCCAGCCAAAAGACAGCTTGATGCCTGAAACATTAAACCAGGCGCCAATTCCACTCATTTTTGCCGTATTGTCGTCAGTTACGCCTGGCGAGCCTGCTTCTGGATCAATGGCATACATTGCCTGAATTTTGGTTGTTTTATTTTTAAACTGATACATCATCATATTTTTGACGCGTTCATTCAGCTGGTTGCCCTTGTTATAGCTGGCTCCAAGTATTGAGCGGCGCTCAGCAACGCTATCGCCAAACACACCCCAGTTAGAGGCAACACTCTTAAATGGTGTATCGTGAATACCAACTACCAATCTGTGTTCACCACTACCAAGACCAATAAATGAATTACGATTTGTGAAGGAGCCAGCGCTATGGTCATCAAGGGCCACTTCCTGTTCCATTTGCCATATTACATCTATGTCGCTTTCTGTTGGTAATTTACCTTTAAATCCAAAGCGTGATGAGTTGCTTGAAATACTCATGCCATCTTTTGTAGTTACTGCGGGATCATCGATATCAGCACTATTTATTGAAACGTGAATTTTTCCATATATCTCAAGTTTCTCACCTTCAACCTGTGCCGCCTGTACAACGCAAGGCATGCCAATGGCTGCTGCCATTATTATTTTTTGTAGCTTCATCATTGTTTTCCTGTTTATTGAACTAGTAATTTAGCGAAGCCAATTCTGGTCTTCGTTTATTACGGTTGTGTTAGGAAAACTTGAGGAGTTAATTAGGTATGTTAATTATTTACCTATACAGAAATCTGAAAAAATCCTGCCGAGTAAATCATCACTACTGAATTCACCTGTTATGCTTGCAAGCTGATTCTGTGCCAGCATAAGCTCTTCTGCTACCAGCTCGCCCTGTTTATATTCTAAATTTTTAGCGGCTAGCTGTAGATATTCTGCAGCTGCCTCAATCGCTTCCATATGCCGGCGTCTCGCCATATATTTTCCTTCCACTCGATTTTCATAACCCATGCATTTTTTTAAATGCTGCTTCAACAGGTCAATGCCTTCGCCTGTTTTCGCTGATAAATAAACATCAGTAACGACTGTTCCACCTTCAATCGTCTCGGTATAAATTTCGGCCTTACGATTTACTTTGTCGATTTTGTTATATACCTTGGTAATACCGATATTTCTCGGCAGGCTTTTAAGCATGTTCTGATCTTCATCATCAATATCTGCCACGTAGAGAATACGATTGGCCTTTTCAAAACTCTGTCTGGCGCGCTTGACGCCCTCCTGCTCAACTACGTCTTCGCTCTCACGCAGGCCTGCAGTATCTATGACGTGTAACGGTAGTCCATCAATTTGAATATGCTCACGTAAAATGTCCCGAGTAGTTCCTGGTATATCAGTAACAATAGCGGATTCCTGTCCTGCAAGCTGATTGAGCAGACTTGATTTACCCGCATTGGGCTTTCCCGCAATGACTACGATCATTCCTTCTTTTAATAAGCGGCCCTGATTTGCCGCAGACTGGACTTGCTGTAACTTTTCTATTACTTTATTCAGCTTATTTTCTATTACCTTATCGGCAAGAAAATCAATTTCTTCTTCAGGAAAATCGAGCGCTGCTTCGACATGAATGCGAAGCTGGGTTAGTTGTTCTACCAGGTTGTTTATTTCCTGGGAAAATTCACCATCTAATGATTGCATTGCAGCACGTGCAGCTTCAGCACTTTCTGCTTCGATCAAATCAGCAATTGCCTCGGCCTGAGCAAGATCTATTTTATTATTAAGAAAGGCGCGCTCACTGAATTCGCCGGCTCTGGCAGGTCGCGCGCCCAGCGATAATACTCGCTTTAGTAATATATCGAGGACAACCGGTCCACCATGCCCCTGTAATTCAAGTACATCTTCACCGGTAAATGAATGCGGCGCCTTGAAGAACAATGCGATGCCATTATCAATGGTTTCATTGTTTTCTTTCTTAAATGCGGTGTAGTGTGCGTTTCGCGGGGTAGGAAGCTTACCGATTAATTGCTCGGCAATGCTAAGAGCAAGATCACCTGATACGCGCACTATGCCAACACCACCCTGTCCAGGAGCTGTGGCAATTGCGGCTATCGTATCTTTTTCTGACATACCGACCACTCACTATGAGGGGTTATCCGTCCTTATTACTTCGCGTTTTCTATCCGTTTTGTAATGACATACTGCTGCAGAATCGATAACAGGTTGTTCACTACCCAGTATAAAACCAGGCCGGACGGGAAGAAGGCAAACATAAAGGTAAATGCAATCGGCATATACTGGAAAACTTTCTGCTGGATTGGATCAATCGGTGCTGGATTCAGCTTTTGCTGAACATACATCGATATACCCATTATTACCGGTAATACAAAATAGGGGTCTTTTGCCGATAGATTATCCAGCCACAGCGCAAAAGGTGCCTGGCGCATTTCTACACTTTCCAGCAGTACCCAGTAGAGCGAAATAAAAACAGGTATCTGTACCAGTATCGGCAGGCAGCCGCCCATCGGATTGATGTTTTCACGCTTATACATCTCCATCATCGCCTTGCTCATTGCCTGACGATCATCACCATACTGTTCTTTCATCTGCTTCATGCGCGGTGCTACCTTGCGCATTTTTGCCATTGATTTGTAACTCATCTCTGACAGCTTATAAAACATGCCTTTGACTGTAAGGGTCAGGAATATAATGGCCCATCCCCAGTTTCCAAACCAGGTGTGGAATACATTGAGCAACCAGAACAGTGGTTTTGCAATAATGGTGAGTACGCCATAATCAACCGTTAGCTCGAGGCCTGGTTCAACTTCTTCCAGTTTGTACTGAAGTTTAGGTCCAGTGACAAATCGGCTATTAAATTCTGCCTGTTCATTAGGCATTAGACGTTTTGCTGACGAGCGCACACCTAATACATAATGCTCTGTTTGCGGGGTATAGCGACTAAAATATAAATTTTTTCCTTCACCCTCTGGTATCCAGGCCGCCAGGAAATAGTGCTGGATCATTGCAAGCCAGCCCTTATCCAGTTCCTTTTTCAGGTTTTCTTCCTGCAGATCATCAAAATCAATTTTTTCATATTTAATTTCGTCATTAAAAATAACGCCGCCGGTATAGGTATAAATAAATGCTGAGCCTCCCTTGTCTGAAGGCTTGCTTCGAAATAGCTGCATGTACTGGCTACCGCTCCAGCCATTTCGTCCTGCTACTACCTTATGATCGACATTGATGGCGTAATCATTTCTGCGGAAGGTATAAAGCTTTGTTACCTTAGTACCATCTGATCCAGTCCAGTGCAATGGTACTTCTATTTCATTAACACCTTCAGCCAGACGGTATGTTGTCTGTTCTGCACTATATATATCATTATGTGTTGGCGCCGTTTCCTTGTTTACCGAAACTAGCCCAGATTGCGCTATATGAAAATCAACTTCTTCATCTGTCAGCAATACAATTTTTTCTTCCGGTTTTTTTGCATCAATAGCATATTTTCTTAATGTAGCTCTGCGAACATCACCACCACGAGTATCTATTTCTATTTCCAGCACATCAGTAATAACCTTGATGCGTTGCGCTGATATTAATTGTGCCGGTTGTGCTGCTACATTACTGGTTCCTGTTGTTGAAGCTGCCATAGGCACATTACTATCAACACTGTCGATAACTGTTTTATTTTCTGTATTTTCTACAACTGTGGGGGTAGCCGGTTTTGGACCATAATCCATTTGCCACTGCGCCCACAGCAGATAGATAAGGAAGAACAAAGTAAAATAAAGTAATGTTTTTTGATTTTCCATTGTTAATGGCTTTCCGGTGATGGCCTGTTCTTCAGGCCTGGTTTTTCAATCTTTTTTTCTGTGTGTTCACAGCAGGGCACAGGATCGTAACCGCCTTCACAGCCTGGACGGCAGCGTCCTATGCGGCACAGCGCCAGCCAGCTACCACGAAAAATTCCATGACAACGCACAGAGTCAATTGCATAGGTAGAACAGGTGGGGGTAAAACGGCATGCTGACACAAAGTAGGGACTAATGGCCAGTTGGTAAAATCGAATTAGTGCTATTAAAAGTCGGCGCATTTTTCTTTCAGTCGTCCCCAGTGTTTCTCCAGGGATTTTCTCAACTCCTGATTTGTGCCCGTTGCGCCTTGCCTGCCAGCCATCACGACATAATCAGCATTAGTATTTTGCTGTGATAAGCGAAAATTTTCTCGAATTATGCGTTTAAGCCGATTTCTCGTTACTGCAAGTTTTATCTTGCGTTTAGAAATGGCCATCCCAAGTCGTGGTTGTTCCAGTTCATTGGGTCTGGCCAGAACGGTAAAGTACTGATCGCTTGAGCTCACCGATTTCTCAAATACTCGATTAAATGCCGCAGCATTGAGTAATTTGGCCTCTTTCGGTAAGCGAGCGTTTTGCACGAAAGCTAACCTGTAACTTAGCTAGCTTTATACTGTCAGCTTATGACGGCCTTTTGCACGGCGTGCTTTTAATACTTTTCTGCCACCCAGTGTACGACTACGTGCGCGAAAACCGTGAGTTCTTGCCCTTTTCAAACAACTGGGCTGAAATGTTCTTTTCATTGCTTTTAAACCTATAACTATTAGTGATCCAGCGAACCGCGCATTTTACTGATGAGATGTTATTTAGTCAAAGCCTAATTCCACCGTATTTCAACAAGTTAGATATTTGTCTTTTTATATTAGCTTTTGCCTGTGGATAACTCCTGACAACAGGTATAGAATCCTTGCTCCTTCTTTAATTTATGACTGTTTTCGTTACGGAGAACCGCTTCCTTGAGCGCTGCATTTTGGCCAATTTGTCTGCAACAGCTAGAACAGAAGCTATCTGACCAGCAGCTCAATACCTGGATTCGACCGCTACAAATCAGGGAAGAAGAGGCATCCATTACCCTGCTTGCTCCCAACCGTTTTGTGCTGGACTGGGTAAAACAGAATTTCTGTGATCAAATTCAGGGTATTCTCAGGGATATTGGTGCCAGTGATATTTCTCTCAATATAGAAATTGGCTCACAGCAAAAACCGAAGGCCGCTATTAAAGAAAATACCGTCAGGCCGCTGTCATTCGAACCTCAAAAATTAACGGCCCAGCAGCAACGGCCAATCGAGCATAATCTTAACCCTATGTTTACTTTCGATAGTTTTGTCGAAGGCAAATCAAATCAACTGGCAAAAGCGGCATCCTTACAGGTTGCAGAGAACCCGGGTCATGCCTACAACCCGCTTTTTATGTACGGCGGTGTTGGTTTAGGTAAAACGCATCTTATTCATGCCATTGGCAACATGATGCTGAAAAAGAACCCCAATGCCCGCATTGCTTACCTCCATTCAGAGCGTTTTGTCGGTAATATGGTTAAAGCCCTGCAACACAACGCCATTGATGATTTCAAACAGCACTATCGTTCTCTGGACGCCCTGCTAATCGATGATATCCAGTTTTTCGCTGGTAAAGAGCGGTCTCAGGAAGAATTTTTCCATACTTTCAATGCCTTACTTGAATCTGGTAGCCAGATTATCCTGACCTGTGATCGTTACCCTAAAGAAGTTGAAGGCCTGGAAGAGCGCTTACGCTCAAGATTTGGCTGGGGCCTTCCTGTCTGTATTGAACCACCTGAGCTGGAAACGCGAGTCGCCATTTTGCAGAAAAAAGCAGAAGAGCATCATCTCGACTTTCCCAGTGAAGTTGCCTTTTTCATTGCCAAGCGAATCCGTTCAAATATTCGTGAACTTGAAGGCGCCTTCCGCCGCGTTATGGCAACGGCCAATTTTACCAAAAACCCCATCACCCTCGATTTAGCCAAAGATGCACTGCGTGATTTAATAGCTCTACAGGATAAAACAATCACTATTGAAAATATTCAGAAAACGGTTGCCGAGTATTACAAAATTCGCACTTCCGATTTATTATCGAGTCGCAGAAGCCGATCTATTACTCGACCTCGTCAGTTGGCCATGGCTCTATCCAAGGAACTCACTAATCACAGCCTTCCTGAAATAGGTGATGCCTTTGGTGGAAGGGATCATACTACAATACTGCACGGCTGCAGAAAGATCGCCGAACTTAGAGACTCTGACGCGAAAATAAGCGAAGATTACACCAATATGATGCGTGTTTTAAGTAATTAACAATAACTTGTGTATAACCTATTATTAAGCTCTTTAAAAATTGTAGAAGAAATCAGACCACAAACTTATCCACAGATGGTCTACAGGATAGCAGATGTATAACCCCTGTATTTATATCTACCTTTTTAATTTAAGTTATTGAATAATAAAAGTTATTTTGCTTTATCCCGAATTAGAAGGGATACTAATAGTAACAACAGAATATAAATAAAAAGAACTAATATTAATTAAGGCATTAAAATGAAATTTCAAATTCAAAGGGATAATCTACTCAATTCATTACAGCAAATAATTGGGGCCGTTGAAAAACGCCAGACAATGCCTGCGTTATCTAATGTATTGATTAAAACCACCAGCAATTCTTTATCTCTTACTGCAACAGATCTGGAAATTGAATTTGTCACTTTCCTAGATATGGTGATTGATCAACCCGGTGAAATAACAGTACCGGCAAGAAAATTACTGGATATCTGTAAATCACTGCCTGCTGAATCAATGATTGATATTACTATTAAGGATGATAAAGCCATGATCCAGTCTGGCCGTAGTCGTTTTTCACTGGTAACGCTTCCTGCCAGTGATTATCCATCACTCGATGAAATAAGCACTACGTCTGAATTTGAGGTTTCACAAAACACACTAAAAGATATTATCGATAAAACTTCTTTTGCAATGGCACAGCAGGACGTTCGTTATTACCTTAATGGGTTAATGCTGGAAGTTAGTTCAAATATTCTGAGAGCGGTAGCAACCGATGGCCATCGACTCGCCTATTGTGAAAAACAGACGGAATTTGAACTGGCCGATATTAAACAGGTTATTTTGCCCCGCAAGGGGGTTATCGAGTTAGCAAGATTGCTCGGTAATAGTGACGAAATGGTAAAAATATTTTTAAGTAACAACCACTTACGTGTACAACTTAATAATATTAGATTTACCTCAAAATTAATCGATGGCCGTTTTCCTGATTACAATCGTGTTATTCCTGATGATGGTAAATGTATAATGACTGCTGACCGAGACGGTTTTAAGCAGGCTCTTATTCGTGCATCAATACTTTCTAATGAGAAATATCGTGGTATACGCCTGATCCTGGAAAGTAATTTAATTAGACTGGAAGCACATAATCCAGATCAGGAAGAGGCCGATGTTGATCTTGAGGTCGATTACAAAGGCGATAGCCTCGAAATTGGTTTCAATGTTAATTATATGATTGACGCTTTGAATGCGACCAATTCGAGTGCGGTACAGCTCACGCTTAGAGATTCGAACAGTAGTTGTTTGTTGACCTATCCTGATCAACCTGATTGTAAATATGTCATCATGCCTATGCGTCTTTAGTCCTGGTTAAATTAAAGGACTGTTATGCATTTATTGCAGTTACAGATCCAGGATTTTAGAAATTTACGAAAAGTTAATTTCAAGCCGGTCGAGGGTGTAAATCTTATTACAGGTGTCAATGCCTCGGGTAAAACAAGCCTGCTCGAAGCAATCTATTATTTGAGTCACTTAAGATCTTTCAGAACCCCTCAGATTACGGATCTTATCAATCGCCAATCTTCACAACTTCAGCTAGTTGCGCGTATAAATACCGATTACGAAAACATCATTCCACTTGGTATACAGCGAAGTAGAAATAAGCTTGAAGTACGTGCTAACCATCAACCTATAAAAAGAGTCGCTGATATTGCTACACTATTTCCTGTGCTGGCAATTCACCCCGATAGCTACAAATTAATAACAGGGAGTCCTTTGCAACGTCGTCAATATATAGACTGGGGCGTGTTCCACGTGGAACATAATTATTACAGCGTCTGGCAAAGGTATAAAAGAGCACTATCACAGCGTAATGCGGCTTTAAAATCCAGACAAAATAACGCCTACTGTTCTTTATGGGATAGAGAACTCTTTGATATGGCAACTTATATTGATACCTTAAGAGGGAAATACCTTGCTAATCTAGCGCCATACTTTAATGAATTGGTTACTGAGTTCTTTAAAGGTCAGACTGTTGAGATGATGTACAAGCGAGGCTGGCCGGAATCAACGAGTTTAATTGAGTTATTACAGAACGAGCTACACAAGGATCGTATGAAAGGGCTTACTCAATATGGGCCGCACAGGGCAGAATTGAATATAAAAGTGGATGGCCAGTCAGCACAAACCGGAATTTCAAGAGGACAGCAGAAAACGCTAGTTGCGCTTTTACGGCTAATACAGGCGCAACAGTTTACTGAAAGTACAGGAAGAAATTGTATACTGCTGTACGATGATCTTGCGGCAGAGCTGGATTCTAACCACAGGCAAAAAATCCTCAAGGTGTTGGCTAAAATGCAGGTACAGCTGTTTATTACAGCTATCGAAGCTGAACAGATTGATCTGTCTGCCTGGGCAACTAAAAAAATGTTCCACGTGGAACAGGGACAGCTAAAAGACCTGATATAATGCAGACCTACTGGAAAAATGGGTAATTCAATGAGCTCAAAAGATACATATAATTCCTCGAATATTAAGGTGCTAAAAGGGTTAGATGCAGTTAGAAAACGCCCTGGAATGTACATTGGTGATACCGATGATGGTACAGGGTTGCATCATATGGTATTTGAGGTTGTCGATAATGCTATCGATGAAGCGCTCGCCGGTCATTGCTCAGAAATCAACGTTAAAATTCATAATGATGCCTCGATAACAGTCACAGACAATGGTCGCGGTATTCCTGTTGATATTCACGAAGAAGAAGGCCGTTCTGCAGCAGAAGTTATTATGACAGTGCTGCACGCCGGCGGTAAGTTTGATGATAATTCCTACAAGGTATCCGGCGGTCTACATGGTGTAGGGGTTTCAGTTGTAAATGCACTGTCAGAGAAACTGGTACTCACTATTAAACGTGGTGGTGAAATCCATCAGCAGGAATACGCAATGGGTGACCCGGTCGCACCATTAAAAGTTATTGGTGAAACTGACAAAACGGGTACTGAGTTAAGATTCTGGGCTAGTGAGGCCATATTTAGGGATGTTGAATATCATTACGATATCCTGGCTAAAAGACTGCGCGAACTTTCATTCCTGAATTCAGGCGTACGCATTGTTCTCAAAGATGAGCGTACCGATAAAGAGGATGTATTTGAATATAAAGGTGGTATTCGCTCGTTTGTAGAACACTTAAATAAGAATAAAACACCGCTGCATGAAACGGTCATCCATTTTACAGCGGAAAAGGATAATGTTGTCGTTGAAGTCGCCCTACAATGGAATGATTCCTATCAGGAAAGCATTTTCCCATTTACTAATAATATTCCACAGAAAGATGGTGGTACACATATCGCTGGCTTCAGGGGGGCGTTAACCCGTAGCTTGAACCAGTATATGGAAAAAGAAGGTATTATTGCCAAGAGCAAGGTAAATGTATCAGGTGATGATGCCCGTGAAGGCCTTACCGCCGTTTTATCTGTTAAGGTACCTGATCCTAAATTCTCATCACAGACCAAAGATAAGCTCGTGTCTTCTGAGGTTAAAGGTATTGTTGAATCGACAATGGCTGAAAAACTTCAGGAATTCCTGCTCGAAAAACCCGCTGAAGCGAAAGCGATTACAGCTAAAATCATTGATGCCGCCCGTGCCCGCGAAGCAGCTCGAAAAGCTCGTGAAATGACACGTAGAAAAGGTGCGCTGGATATCGCGGGCTTACCGGGTAAACTGGCTGATTGCCAGGAAAAAGACCCAAGCCTGTGTGAATTGTACCTGGTGGAGGGTGATTCTGCGGGTGGTTCGGCCAAGCAGGGTCGCTCTAGAAAAACACAGGCGATATTACCGCTCAAAGGTAAGATCCTGAATGTTGAGAAAGCGCGTTTTGATAAAATGCTGGCTTCAGCTGAAGTTGGCACGCTTATTACGGCACTCGGATGTGGTATAGGTAAGGATGAATATAATCCTGATAAATTGCGTTATCACCGTATTATTATTATGACCGATGCCGACGTTGACGGCTCCCATATACGCACCCTGTTACTAACCTTCTTCTATCGGCAGATGAAAGAGCTGGTTGAACGTGGCCATATTTATATTGCGCAACCGCCACTATATAAAGTAAAAAAAGGTAAGCAGGAACGTTACGTTAAAGATGATGAAGAGTTAAATGCACATCTATTACAGCTGGCTTTGGATGGTTCAAAATTATATGTAAGCAAAAGTGCGCCAGCACTGTCGGATACAGCCCTGGAAGACCTGGCGAAAAACTACCTGATCACACGCTCAGCCATTCAGCGCCTGGCCAGACGAACAGATATCAATATTCTTCAGGAAATGATTAACCTGAACGGTATTCATGAAGATGATGTTGCTAATACTGAAAAACTCCAGCAATATGCAGATAAACTACTGAATTTATTAGAAAAATATAAACTATCAGGTATTTTCTACCGTTATGAAATGAAGTCCGATGATGAAGGTAAACCTGTATTGGAAATGATTCGACAGATGCATGGGCTGGATCATAGTTATTATCTGGGGAAGGACTTTTTTACTTCCTCCGATTATCAGTCCCTGGCCACACTGGGTGACAAGCTGGATACGCTTCTGGCTGAAGATGCTTATATCGAACGTGCAGATAAACAGTGTGCAGTCAGCACCTTCGTTGAAGTCATGGAGTGGCTGATGGAACAGGCGCGCAAGGGGTTGAATATTCAGCGTTATAAAGGTCTGGGTGAGATGAATCCGGAACAGCTGTGGGAAACGACGATGAATCCAGAGACCCGACGTATGTTGCAGGTGCAGATCGAAGATGCGGTTGCTGCAGATGAAGTCTTTACGACCTTAATGGGTGACCAGGTAGAGCCTCGTCGTGAATTCATCGAAAATAATGCATTATCCGCAACTAACATCGACACCTAGATTAGAAAAGTGTACCGATGAAATATACCGACCTGCGTGATTTTATCGAGCAACTCGAATCACAGGGTGAGCTTCGGCGTATTAAGCAGGAAGTTGATCCGTATCTAGAAATTACAGAAATTTGTGATCGCACACTGAAGGCAGGCGGACCCGCACTGCTTTTTGAAAAGGTAAAAAATTCAAATGTCCCTGTACTGGCAAATTTGTTTGGCACTACGAAACGCGTTGCTATGGGTATGGGTGAGGAAAGTGTCGAAGCGCTAAGGGAAGTCGGGAAGTTGCTCGCATTTCTGAAAGAGCCAGATCCACCGAAGGGCATGAAGGATGCCTGGGAAAAGCTGCCCGTATTCAAACAGGTCTTGAATATGGCGCCAAAAGAAATAAAAAAAGCACCCTGTCAGGATATTGTTATCAAAGGCGAGGATGTTGACCTGGCGAATATTCCTGTTCAAACATGCTGGCCAGGTGATGTGGCACCATTGATTACCTGGGGTCTGGTAGTTACCCGCGGCCCGGAAAAAGAAAGACAGAACCTGGGTATCTATCGCCAGCAAGTTATTGCCAGAAATAAGGTGATTATGCGCTGGCTTTCACATCGTGGTGGCGCGCTGGATTTTCGCGACTGGCAGAAAAAAAATCCTGGTGAACCATTTCCAATCGCCGTTGCATTAGGTGCAGACCCTGCAACTATTCTCGGTGCTGTCACACCTGTTCCTGATACTCTGTCTGAGTATGGTTTTGCAGGCCTGCTACGTGGCAGCAAAACAGAAGTCGTAAAATGTGGCTTAAGTGATTTGCAGGTACCTGCATCGGCAGAATATGTACTTGAAGGATTTATTTATCCCGATGAAATGGCCGAAGAAGGACCATTTGGTGACCATACTGGTTATTACAATGAGGTTGAGTATTTTCCCGTGTTTACTATTGAGCGTATAACACACCGGAAAGACCCAATTTATCACACTACCTATACGGGCAGGCCACCAGATGAACCGGCTGTACTTGGTGTTGCGCTTAATGAAGTGTTTGTACCGATATTGCAAAAACAGTTTCCTGAGATTGTTGATTTTTATTTACCGCCCGAAGGTTGCTCTTATCGTCTGGCAATAGTGAGCATGAAAAAACAGTATCCTGGCCATGCCAAGCGGGTGATGATGGGGGTATGGTCTTTTTTGCGTCAGTTTATGTACACCAAGTTTGTAATAGTGGTTGATGATGATGTAAATACCCGTGACTGGAAAGACGTTATCTGGGCAATGACCACACGAGTTGACCCGATACGTGATTTCACACTGGTTGAAAATACGCCTATTGATTATCTTGATTTTGCTTCACCAGTATCCGGCCTTGGTTCCAAAGTAGGTATTGATGCGACCAATAAATGGCCCGGTGAAACCAGTCGTGAGTGGGGAGTACCAATAGCGATGGATACAAGTGTAAAAAATAAAATTGATGCCATCTGGGACGAGCTAGGAATCGGTCAGTAAAATAATAAATTCCTCTCCACCAAGGCAAAGCCTTCTCAGTGATAATTAATCAGGCGCTCATCTGAAGATGATAGAGATGTAAAAAACTATAGTCGATTAAACTGAGAGTTAAAATTTTTTTATAACTCAGAGTAAAAAATACGACGCTAATTATGTGGTCTGGAAATAAGAGTCTATTCCATTAGATGATCAAGCTCATCGTCCATGTGTAATTCGGTAAGTTCGGTGAAACCACCAATCCATTGATCATCGATGGTAATTTGCGGAACGGTGCGAGCACCGTTAGTTTTATCGATAAATTCGCGGCGACCCGCCATATCAGTATCAATACGAATCTCATCGTATGGAATGCCCCATTTTTTGAGTAAGTGCTTGGTTTTTTCACAAATAGGACAAATACCAGTACTGAAAACTTTTAATCGCGCCATAGTAGAGCATTCCTGTGTAGATATGTAGTAAGTACCCGTATTATAAGTGATTACATTTGTTTGAAAAAGAAAGTAAAATGAGACGCCTTTTCATTTAGTGTATTTAGTGGACAATAAGATTTCATGAGTCATCGCGTTTCAGTGCCCGCTTCAGGGCATGTATTTACCATTGAAGAAAATGAAACCGTTCTGGATGCAGCCCTGCGACAGGGTATTGGTTTGCCCTACGGTTGCCGTAATGGTGCCTGTGGAAAATGTGCAGGCGAGCTGATTTCAGGAAAGGTGGCTTATGAAGAAGAGGCATTGAAAGCGGGTGCACTGGAGTTACATAACCAGGGGAAAACTCTATTTTGCCAGGCGATGGCCTGCTCCGATCTCGAAATTGAGGTCACAGAGATTACCGAGAGTGAAGATATTGAAATTAAAACCCTGCCATGCCGAGTTGAGCATATGCAGTTGCTTACCCACGATATTATGAAAATAGAGCTGAAATTGCCCGAGACAGAGCGCATGCAATTTCTGGCAGGGCAGTATCTGGAAATTATATTAAAAGACGGTAAACGACGCGCCTTTTCCATTGCTAATGCACCACATGATGATGATTTGATTGAACTGCATATACGCCATGTGCCAGACGGTCATTTTGGTGACTATGTCTTCCAGGAAATGAAGGAAAAAACCCTGCTCAAGATCGAGGGCCCCCTCGGTAGCTACTATTTGCGTGAAGATTCAGATCGACCAATTATTCTGGTGGGTGGAGGTACCGGGTTCGCGCCATTGAAAGGCATGCTGGAGCACGCGTTTAAAGTAGGTATTGATAAGCCGATACATTTGTTCTGCGGTGTTCGTGCGAAACGAGACCTGTACATGGATGAGATGGTCAAGGGCTGGCTGGCAGAGCACAATAATTTGAAGTATACCCCTGTGTTATCGCAGCCAGAAGCAGGTGATGATTGGCAGGGCAAAACAGGGTACGTTCACGAGGCCGTGGTAGATGAATATCCGGATCTGTCTGGCTACGATATATATTTAAGTGGACCCCCGCCGATGATTAAATCTGGCATGGAGGCTTTTTATGAAAAGGGCCTGCCAGAAAGCCAGATATACTCTGACTCGTTTGAGTATTCAGATGACGCCCTAAGGGCGATGGGAATAACCAAGCCGGGTAATTAACTACAGTTTTTCAGACTGAACAATTTTCAGGCTAGGTCGGGCATTATTATCCTCGGATATTGCTGAAGGGGTAACAGCATCATGATGGTGTTCACCTGCCAGGCACTCCAGTCCTTTTCGATAATAAGTTTCAGACAGTTTGGCCTCATCCATATGTTGTTCGAGAAGCTGGGCCAGTTTCAGATATGTTTCTGGCAAAGCATTCGTTGAAAGACTGGCTTCCAGGTAGTGTCTTGCTTTACCCCATAGTTTGTTATTTAAGCAAAGTTTACCCAAAGCAAGTAACAGGTAAGCGTTGTGTTGATGGCTCTGTAACCATGTCTCTACTTGTTCAAGCTGATAATTATCGATGGCAACATTGAGTCTGGAATAGAGAACGATACAGGGCTCTGACCAGTGTGAAGACAGATGCTGCCGTAAGACTTGTTCGGCCTGTGCTTGAGCATCAAGATCTAAAAGCAGTGTAGAGTAATGCCTTACAAGATCAGTATGAACTTTGAGTCTACTGGGAAGTTTATCCCAGCCCCTGGTTAATAGAGCAAGATCATTTTTCTGGGCAAGTTCTGATAACAGTCCATGCCAGGACTCCAGTTCGATCTTAAGTATTTTATCGTCACTCATGATATGAAGATGCTTAACATCGTTCAATAAAGCATGAATATTGTTCCAGTCGGATAAGCGACGATAAGTTTTCAGCAGTAATCTGATGACATAGGCGTGCTTAGGCGAAACTTCATAGAGATGAGTCAGGTTGGCCAGGGCCTGTTCGTACTGCTCATGGGCTAGTTGCAGCTCTGCTTTTGTTAGGCCGATTGCAATTTCTGCAGTAGGTGTAATTTTGTGCGCTTTTCGTAAATAATCATCTCGACGTTCATGTTCGCCCTGTTGCTGTGCGGCACGTGCTGCAGAAAGGTAGGCGAGCAGCGCATTATCATTATATTTGACCTGTTTTAACAACAGTTTTTCTGCCTCAGGAAAACGGCCTTCAGCAAGCTCGATCAAACCCTGTGATAAAGAAAGACGGGCTTTTTCTAACAGTCGGGTTTTTCGCTGCGCACCAAAATATTGAACAATCTTGTGTAGCAATAAAAGAAACTTGATCAGCAACAACAGAATAAAAGCACCTGTAAGCAGGGCTGCGCCAGCAACTAACAGGGTGGTTTTGAAAGAATATTCGCCTATACCAGCGGTCAAGTAACCAACATCATTTACACGGTACATGAAAAAGCCGGTTATTACGGCAATAGAAATTAGGATAAGTGTAATAAAGCGTCCCATAATTATTTATCCATCGGCCAGGTAATTAATGTTGATTATCTCAGAAAAGGCATAACTATAGCTAGTGAATGGCCAGATAAGAAAAGTGGTTTATAAGAGCCTGAATACAGGCCTCATCAGTGGCATTCTGTGATTTTATAATGCTCTTGAAGCCTAGTTCAGAGGCGAGTTTGAAAGAGCGCTCTCCAGGTACAACCACTGAAATTGATGTAAGCAAAGGCTTGAGGCTATTATCGGTTAGATCGAATAGTGCCTGCAGGACTTCATTACTGCTAATAGTTAAGGCATCGATAGATGACAGCTGAGTGGCGGTTAAGGAGTCAAGGCTGTTTTGGGTTCGCTGGTAGGTTTCGGCATAGACTACAGTAGCACCACGCTGAGAGAGTGTATCACCGAGTAACTCACGGCCACCAACGCCGCGAAAAATAACAATAGATTTATTTGCAATATTTTCAGCCTGAAAGGCCTGGTGCTCGAGTAATGACTCGGTATTGAAGTCGTCAGGCACGATAACAGTTTTATAACCGGACATAGTTAAAATTGAGGCCGTGGTTTTACCAATAGCCGCTAAAGTGAGTGATGTGGGTAAAGATCGGATTCTAGACAGCGTTTTTTTTACAGCGGTAGGGCTAATAAAAATAGCGATATTAAAAGAGGTGAGACTGGCGATAATTTTATTAAGGTGCCCATCATTATCAATATCATCGATACGAATTACAGGATAGTGCAAGGCTGTGCCACCCGCATCTGTAATGGATTGTAAAAGATGATCCGCTGAGCCCTCAGGTCGTGTAACTAAAATAGTTATATTTTTAAGCGGGGGAACCGGGCTCATTAAAAATATACAACCGTAGTAAAAATTAGTTGCTGGCGTGTTTCAGCGCCTTTCGAATAGAAGGCAGGTGTCGCCGGCTGACTTCAAGCAGGTCATCAATGTGATTAAAGCTTAGGCAGATATGGCCAAGATCATTTTTTTGCAAACCATTGATAAAATGTTCGGCAACCAGGGCATTTCGGTGGATACGCGTGAAGCGGTGTTCAAATTCAGTTTCGAGCGCTTTTAATGATTCTTCGATAAGGTACTCGTGGTCTTCGGTACGAAGGGTGACATACTTCTGATCAGCCTTGAAATAAATAATATCTTCAATAGGGACAAGCTCCAGGGTACCACGAATCTTCACACAAATTTTACTGCGGGCATTAGGCGTTTCATCATTTTTGAGTTTTGTAATCTGGGCACGGTTTAAACGACTTGCAGATTTAATGGCATCATCAAGCTGATCCTGTTTGATGGGTTTGAGTAGATAAGCGACAGCGTGAGTTTCAAAAGCACTCAGTGCATGCTCACTAAAGGCTGTGGTAAAGATAATGGCAGGTGGGCTTTCCATGCGACTTAAATAATTTGCGGCTTCGATACCATCCATACCGGGCATACGAATATCCATAAATACAAGGTCAGGATTAAGGCTCTGGGCCTGTTTTAACGCCTGTTCACCATTGGCAGCTTCGCCAACAATGCTGTGTTCATTAGCAGTAGACAGCATATGGCGTAGGCGCTGTCTAGCTAATTGTTCATCGTCAACGATCAGTATTTTCATATTAATATATCTATAAATAAAAACAGTTTAACTTAAGCAACGGTGTTTTTTATGATACCTGTAGAGTATGGTGCTAAATAGTTTTAGTTTCCAGTGGAATTTCCAATATTACAGAATATGTATCATCTCTTTCTTTTATAGAAAAAGAGGCATTATCGCCATAAACCAGGTGTAAACGCTGCTGTATGTTTTCCTGGGCCATATGGTTACCATTATGTTTCGATATGGTGCCATTACCCAAAGGATTGCTGACACAGAGTTCAAGCTTGCCATCTTTTGGCCTTGCCGTGATAGAGATTGTGCCTCCCTCCATCAGGGGCTCTATGCCATGGTAAATCGCATTTTCTGCCAGGGGCTGTATACAGAGAGCGGGGATCTCAGCCTCCATTAGGCTCTGATCGATATCCCACTTAATACTGAGTCGTTCTTCCAGTCGCAGGGTTTCGATAGCAAGATAGCTTTTAGTCAGGTTGAGTTCATCAGCCAGTGTATTGGAGTTTTTTTCGCGCAAGCTGGCACGAAAAAGATCGGATAAATCTTCCACGGCTTTTTCTGCCTTGTCAGGGCTGATGGCAATAAGGCTGGCAATGGTGTTCATGCTATTGAAAAGAAAATGGGGGCGGATACGGGCACGTAGTGCCTGTATTTCAGCTTTGGAGTGAGCCTGTATATGAATTTTCCATTGCTGCTGCATGTAAAAATAACGCAGGATCACGGCATAAATGACGGCGCTAATTAGCATAATACGAGCCAGAAAATAATGGCCAAGTGGTGAGGTGACGTCATCTAGTTGCATCCATTCATTGATGGCGAGGACAGCGAGGCAGACAGTAAGGCTAACCAGCATCATCAGGCTAAAACTCATAATAATGCCGGACTGGTTGGTCAGTGTGTTTAGCCAGCGACGAGCCCGACAGAGCGCAGCCGCATTGATCAGGCCTATCCATAACATCAACATGGAGAGAAAGGCCA
>Ga0224501_10001456_pt1 | contig 18368 bp, 14 predicted proteins | sample SF_Oct11_sed_USG_4_FD_169105 | JGI IMG/M metagenome (GOLD analysis project Ga0224501, IMG submission 169105) | Sediment microbial communities from San Francisco Bay, California, United States - SF_Oct11_sed_USGS_8_1 | ecosystem: Environmental > Aquatic > Marine > Sediment | place: USA...
ACTACAAGGTCACAATCGAGAAGAGACCAAGATACGTCAACGAATTGAAATGCGTTCGATGCGACCTGTGCACCCCTGTTTGCCCTGTAGAAGTACCAGATGAATACAATGCGAAGCTGAAAACCCGCAAAGCCATCTACATGAACATCCCAAATGTTCATCCACCAGTTTACGTCATCGATGACAGCGTCTGCAAATTCCGTGGTTGTGCCAAATGCGTTGAAGCTTGTCCGACCGACGCCATTGAATTAGATCAGAAGAGTGAGCAGGTAACACTCAACGTGGGCAGCATAATAGTTGCCACGGGTTTCCAAGAGTTTGATTCCAGCATCATAAAGGAGTATCACTACGGCGACTATTCCGACATAATAACCCATCTTGAGTTGGCCAGGATGATCGATGGTTTCGGTCCCACAGGTAGTGTGATTATTAGACCTTCGAACCGCAAGCCTGCCAAGAAAATAGTTATGATACAATGCGTGGGGTCAAGAGACAGACGATGGAACGCATATTGCTCAGGTATCTGTTGCATGATCTCCTTAAAACACGCAATGTTAGTCAAAACAGCCTATCCTAACGCAGATGTTACCATATGCTACATAGACATAAGAACTACTGGAAGAGAGCATGAGCGTTACTATGAACGCGCTAGAGAAATGGGAATCAAGTTCGTCAAGGGCAGACCAACTGAGATCTTGCGAGATCCAAAGACAAACAAGTTAATCGTCGATGTCGAAGATGCCCTTCTTAAAAGATTCCTAGAACTAGAGGCTGACCTAGTAGTGTTGGCCTCAGCTATGATGCCCGCTGAAGGCACCGGGGAGCTTGCTGAGATTCTGGGGCTCGAGTTGGACGAAGACGGCTTCTTTAAGGAATACAATGCTAAACTGAGACCAACAGAGACCAAGTTGAGAGGGATATACCTCTGTGGAGGAGCAACTTTCCCGAAGGATGCACCGACAACTTCTCTGCATGCTCACTCAGCAGCTATGAAGGCTGCAAAGTTCTTAACCACTGGCAAGATAGTTAAAGATCAGAGAACGGCTATAATCAACGAAGAATATTGCGGCGACTGCGAATTCTGTCCGGTCACTTGTCCTTATGGCGCAATAAGTTTGGTGCCAACCACTGAAGAACACTTTGTTGCGCAGGTATCGGATCTTCTGTGTGAAGGATGTGGTGTTTGCGTGGGAACTTGTCCCCTTAACGCTATCGAGCTTAGACATTCGAGACCAAACCAAATGCTGGTCCAGATGAAGGCGCTCATGTCCGTAAATGGAACGTCCAAGCCTTTGGTTCTAGCCATCTGCTGTTCGGAGTGCGGACACACTGCCGTGGACTCTTCTGGTATGGCCATGATGCAGTATCCAGCCAATGTAAGAGTCATGAAGGTTCCTTGCACAGGCATTCTGCAAGTTCACCAATTTTTAGAGGCCTTCAAAGCTGGTGCGCAAGGAGTGATGGTCGTAGCATGCAAAAGTGATGGGTGCCACTATGAAGTTGGAAGCCAAAAGGCTGAGACGAAGGTGGAACTTGCCAGAACATTGCTGAAAGAATACGGTATAGAACCAGAGAGATTGGTGATGTTTGGTATGGTATTTATAGAGGGAGACAAGTTCGCCGAAGCTGCACACGTGATGACTGAGAGATTAGCGAAGTTGGGTCCACTGCAGATGAAGGGAGAGGCTTAAGAGCGCAAGGTGGATTAGAATGAAGCATGGAAAAGAGGAAAAAACGACTGTTTTATCCTTCTCTAACCCAGTTAAGAGTCGTTTAGGCGGCGAAACTATAACTCGTTGCTACCAATGCGGAACATGCGCTAGCAGTTGTCCGGTAGCCAAAATTAATCCCCAATTCAATCCAAGAGAGATTATCAAACTATCGCTCTTGGGGGAAGAAGCGGAAGTGATTTCCAGCGATGCCGTATGGCTTTGTTGCTCATGCTATAACTGCCAAGAACGCTGCCCTCAAAAGGTCGAAATAGCTGACGTAATCTATGCTTTACGAAACATCGCCTTCGAAGAACAACATAGCCCAGACATATACCTTGAGTTTGCATCGGCATTAATGAACAATGGTCGTTTGATCCCTATTTCCAAATTTCTGGAAAAGAAAAGACCAGATTACGGTTTGCCACCACTTCAACCAACAGGCGTTGAAGCGTTGAAAAAGATTTTATCAGCGATTGGGCTTGGAGGGCAATCACAGAAGGAGGAGGCAAAATGACAAGCTACGCATTATTCTTGGGTTGCACGATACCCGCTCGCCAACCAAACTACGAATCATCAGTAAGGAAGTCTCTATCCAAGCTAGGAGTCGAGCTTGTTGATCTGCCTAACATGACGTGTTGCGCTCCTCCACCAATTGAATCGATAAATCTGGAATCCAGCATGTCCATAGCCGCCTATAACATCTGTCTAGCGGAAGAAGCCAACCTGGACCTAGTCACTTTGTGTTCTGGTTGCTTCCAGTCTCTCGCCAAGACAAATGCCATGCTAAAGGCCGATAAACATCTGAAAGCAAAGATAAACAGTATTCTATCTCACACTGGAAAGAAGTTTGAAGGCAGCAAAGAAGTAAAACATTATCTTCAAGTGTTAGTGGATGACATATCAATAAAGCGTATCAGACAAAGCATTTCTAAGCCACTACACAACTTAAAAGTAGCCGCGTTCTATGGTTGCCACGCGCTTAGACCCAGTGAGCTTTTGAAACTCGACGACCCAGAAGACCCCCGTATTCTCGATGATTTAATTGAAGCATTAGGAGCGAAAAGCGTCGAATATCAAAATAAGTTGAAATGTTGCGGTGGGCTTCTAAGAGGAGTGTCTGATGAACTTGCCCTCGACCTAGCAAGAGAAAAACTTGTAAATACAAGCAAGGCTGGTGCTGACTGCATTACAACTCTTTGTCCTTTCTGCTTCATTGCACTAGATATAGGTCAAATACAGTTGAGATCCAAGCTCAACGAAACCTACGACATGCCTGTGCTTCACTATTCGGAACTTTTGGCCTTGTCCTTGGGGATAGATCCAGAGGAGCTAGCCCTTGATACCCATAAGATAAAGATCGACAAGGTCATTCGTAAGGTAACTTAGCCGCGAAAGCTGTACCTTACCATACATCTGTGTCACATAGCGCGTAACCTTCCTTTCTCTAAAAGGAGTTTTAGTTTCTTGCATGCACATGTAGAATCTATGCGCACAGAAAGGGAGAAGGAACACTTTGGAAATTTGGATTCAACTGTAAGAAAAGCCACAAAAGAACTGGATGAACAGACCTAAGTAAACAATGAATGAAGAAAATACATGCATTTAGAGGAAATCAATAGTAGCAGAAGCTACCGTTTCAAGACCATTAGCAAATTTCTGTCAGGATCATATATTTTGATTTGTAGAGGCATTTGGCCAATGGCAAGGTGGGTGGCGCAGGCCCAGCAGGGGTCGTAGGCTCGGAAGGCCATTTCGACCCTGTTCAACAATCCTTGGTTCACGACTCCACCGTGAATGAGCCCTTTGGCGGCGTCCCGTATGGACATGCAGATGGCCGACGCGTTGTTCGTCGTGGCCACGATCAAGTTGACCCTTTTTACTAAGGCGTCGTCGTCAAGCTGGTAGTGATGGATCAGGGTGCCCCGCGCCGCTTCCACGATGCCCACCCCCTCCCCTGGGGGGCCGACCGCATTCCGAAGATCGGTACTGGTGATCTCCTCATCGGTGCTCAATTCCACGGCTCGTTCCGCTGCGTACAGGAGCTCAATCAGGCGAGCCCAGTGAAACGCAAGCGTCGAGTGCACCGGCTTTCCGCCCAACGTCTCGTACATCCGCTCGTACTCCTGCTGTGCCAGCGGTGTGGCCATGCCCTCGGACGCGTTCAACCGTCCCAGCGGCCCCACCCGGTATACCCCGCTCGTCGCGCCGTCCACTAAGCCCTTCCAGCCAACCGTTTTGAGGTACGTCAACTTGGTGTAGGTCCACGGTTCTACGCGTTCCTCGATGACATCGAGATAGTCAGATGGGGCAAATTTCACAAATTCTCTATTCTGTTGGTCAACCACCCGCACTTTACCATCGTAGAAGTTCACCCGGTTATTCTGGTCCACGGTCCCCATGTAATAGGTTTTGAGCGTGTACGGGCTGCTTACGATCAGGTCCACGTAGGTCTTATTCTTCAACACAACATCGTCAAACAGTTTCAAGCTGAACTTGGCGAAGTCCACGCTGGCCCGTGCCATCTGTTCCATGTCCTGCCGCTCTTCCTCTGTGAGCCCTTTGGAGATGCCCCCCGGGAGCCCGCAGGTGGGGTGGGTTGCCTTTCCCCCCAAGATGGCGGTCATTTTCTGTCCGTAGGCGCGGTGCTTGATGACCTCTTTCGCGATGTCGACGCCCACCTTCTGGATCACGCCTAGAATGTTGCGTTCCGCGGGCGGGGCGTCGGGTCCGACCACGAAGTCGGGGCCGCCCAGGAAGTAGAAGTGCAGGATGTGATCGTAGATGTAGTAGCCGCTGTACATGAGTTCCCGGAGCTTCTTCGCGGCTGGAGGAGGCTCGACGTGAAAGGCCGCATCCAACGCCTTGGTTGAAGCAAAATGGTGGGCAACGGGGCAGACTCCGCAGATGCGAGGCGTTATGATCGGCAGATCCTCAGCTTTCCTACCTTCACAGAACCGTTCAAACCCTCTGAGTTCGGGCACTTGAAGGTAGGCATTTTCCACGTTTCCCTCATCGTTTAGGAAGATGGTTATTTTTCCATGCCCTTCCAGCCGAGTTATGGGATCGATCGTTATCGTCTTCAACTTTTCATAATCCTCCTTCTGATAAGAGAAGCTGGCAGAGAATACTTGTAAAAGGTTCCCAAAGGATCCTTTACCTGCGCAATCAGCTTTTTCGCATCATGCGCCCGCTCTTTTTCCCCATCAACTCCTAGAATCGATAAGAGGGCACTCATCATCGCTGCCCCTTGCTCCACCTCGTTTGGGCAAGGTCCTCCGCATCCTGTACATGGCATATTTGCGTTGACACATTGAGCTTCACATCCTCCACGAGTCGCAGGCCCCATGCAAATTATTCCTTGTTCAAGGAGACATTTTTCCGGGTCAGGAACGATTTCGTAGACCCTGTTTATCTTGGAGATTTTCTTATCCTCTTTTTTCCTAGGACATTCGTCACAGACTGATTTTTCAGAAGCCAGCACCGCACCTTTCGGAGGCAACTCGTTCTTCGCAATTGCTTCGACTGCCTCAGCTACCAAGTTAGAATGCGGAGGGCATCCAGGCAGATAGTAGTCTATGTCCACGGTTTGATCAAGAGTTTTCACTGTATCGAAGAGTTCTGGTAGCTTTAACTCTCCTTCCATTACCACAAAAGAGGTTTTAGGGGTCACAGAGTCAGGGTTATTTGTGGAAGTAGATTGAAGGTACGCCGTTTCAAAAATTTCTTTTCTGTCTGCAACGTTTGCGAGACCTGGTATTCCACCCTGACACGCGCAGGAGCCGAAGGCGACGAGAACCTTGGACTTCGCCCGCAAGAGTTTAGCCATGTGTTCCTGTTCTTCAGTGCGTATGGCACCGTTGAAGAAGCACACGTCAACGTGTTTGTCGGGCATGGCTTCCACATCCTTGTATTTGATGTCTATGGCCACGGGCCAGAAGACGATGTCCGCCTTCGCAACGACATCGAGAATCTTCTCGTTGATGTCAAGGACCGCGATCTCACATCCACCGCAACTCGCTGCCCAATAGAACGCAAACTTCAGCTTTTCCACGTTTTCCATTTTCGGTCCCCGTCTCTGCCACTGCATAATTAGTTGGTTAAGATTCTAGATGCATCTACTCTAAGCTGTTTAAAGGCTAGTTCGTCTGGACTGAATCCCATAGCTAGGCCTAATAGTTGAGGGTAATGAAGGACGGGGATGTCGAACTTTTCATTGAATGTTCTTTCTATTCTAGGCTGGTTTAGATCATACATCATGTGGCAGAAGGGGCACACTGTGACCAACGCTTGAGCGCCAACAGCCCTAATGTGGTCAAGTTTTTCCCTAGCCAACTGAAGAGGAATTTTGTCATTTACGCCGATGATTGGAGCACCACAACACTCCATTTCATCCATATAGTTCAAGCATTTCGCACCAGTTATCTCGATTAGTTCTTTGAGAACACTTGGATTCTCTGGGTCGTCGAAGCCTACATACTTTGTTGGACGAATCACGTGACATCCAAGGTGTTGTGCCACATGGAGTGGATTAAGTGGCTTCTGAATGCTCTCTTTTATTCTTTCATAGCCTATGTCCTGCGCGAACACATGGATGAGATGTTTGACCGTTATTGTTCCCTCAAATTCCATGTCTATTTCTTTCAGATACCCGTTAACTTTCTCTCTGATTTTCTCATCTTCCTTGAGTTCTTTGTTTACATGGTTCAGTGTACCGAAACACCCGTTGCATAAAGTCATAATGCTTAAGTTTTGTTGCTCTGCTAAACAGAGGTTTCGCGCCGCTAAGGTAAGCATCATGTCGTGGTTTATTGGATCCAGCGGGAACCCACAGCAATTAAACTCCGGCATTTCCTTTAGTTCTACTCCAAGTTTGTCGAGAACTTTTCTGGTGGAAATCTCATAACTAGAGATTCTGTAGGGAATGACACATCCCAGAAAGAGTAGATATTTTGATCCTGACATTTTAGGTTCTCACCTTTTCAAGCATCTTAGAAAGACCTGTGATGTCGCAGAGTTTCGCGAGGTTTTCCACGCTAGCTTTTGGCAGGGAAGGTAATCCCTCTTCCTCTCTCTTTTTCAGTCGCAACCCCGGGATCACATAGGCGTAGCCTGTTTTCAGAATGTTAGAAGCTATCTCCTTATAGACAACAGGCATTTTCCCCTCTCTTGTAGTCAAGTTCCGAAGGGCCCGTACAATGTCGGCGATTCCTACGTCTTGTGGACAATGATCGATGCACGTGAAGCATGTGGAACAGAGCCAAATCACATCGTTTGAAAGAAGCTTGTCTTTCAATCCCAATTGAACCAGTCTTACAAGTTTTCTAGGTCTATAGAAGTCATCGAATCGTGCAATAGGACAATCTGCGGTACATGTACCGCATTGGAAGCATAGCAGAACGTTTTCCGCACCAGGAAGCTTACTGATCTCATATTTGAATTTCGGATCTATGTCGCTCACTTTGAGCATCATTTCCTTCTTCATCTCTTTTTCTTGGGTTTTTTCATTTTTTAACATTGAAATGACCTCCTACGCTTAATGGGCTTGGACCGAGTTTCGTTATTTCCTCGGTCATATCCTTAACGATCGTTGCAAATCGGTCTCCCTCGGAGGCTGAGACCCACTCTAGTCTCAGGCGCTCAGGCTCGAGACCAAGCTGTTCCAAAACTTTTTTCAACATCAAAATTCTCCTCTGTGCTTTATAATTTCCCGAAAGATAATGACAGTCGCCCGGATGGCATCCAGCGACGAGAACTCCATCTGCTCCGCTTCTGAAGGCTTCTAGGACGAAAACTGGATCAACTCTTCCACTACACATCACCCTCACGATTCTAAGTGTTGGAGGGTATTGAATTCGGCTAACACCCGCTAGGTCAGCACCCGCATAAGAACACCAGTTGCAAAGGAACCCCACAATCTTTGGTTTGAATGCTGATTTAGTCATATTTTGCTTCCTCCTCTAATGCCGCCCTAACTTCGGCAAGAATTTGGTCATCCGTGAAGTGAAGCATACATATGGCTTTTGTGGGGCAAGAGGAGCCACAGACACCACAGCCCTTGCATAAAGCCTCAAGAATATGCGCCCTTAGTTTCCCATCTACTTCCTTCATTTCGATGGCATTGTACGCACAAATGGATTCGCAGATTTTGCATCCACTGCAGAAGTCCTCATTTACGTTTGCTATGGCTCCTTCAACCTCCAATGCTTCCTTAGATAGGATCGTGATTGCTCGAGCCGCGGCGGCGCACGCTTGTGAAATACTTTCTGCGATGGATTTTGGCCAGTGGGCTAGTCCACAGAGGAACACACCATCTGTTGCAAAATCAACTGGTCGAAGCTTCATGTGTGCCTCCAAGAAGAATCCATCCTTGCTCAGTGGAACTTTCAACATTTTTGCTATACGTTCATTGTCTGGATTTGAAATTGTTGCGGTACTTAACGTCAAGAAGTCCGGCTCGATTGGAATCCATGTCTTTATGACTGGCTCCCAAACCAAGACGTTCAGTTTTCCGTGTTCTAGTGTGACCTTGGGTTTGTTTTCGTCGTCGTAGCGAATGAACAAAACTCCCTTGCTTGCGGCTTCGCGATAGTAGTCTTCCAAGAATCCATAGGTTCTTACATCCTTGTAAAGGATGTAGACATCTGTTTCAGGGCTTGACTCCTTAATCTTTAGGGCATTCTTTACGGCTTGAGAGCAGCATATTCGCGAACAGTATGGACGCGTGCCATTTCTCGACCCAACACATTGAATCATCGCCACGGTCTTGGCGTCAAACTGTCCATTAGTCAGCTTTTCTTCTAATTCCTGCTGGGTCAAAACTCTTTTGTCGATGCTATAGAGATATTCGGTTGGCCTATGTTCCTTGGCTCCAGTCGCTATTATCACGATGCCATGGTTTATTTCTTTCTTCTTGCCATCGCAGTTCAATGTTGTCTTGAAGTTTCCAACGTATCCCTCAACATCCGAGATTTCAGAATTTAGATGAACATGCACTTTTTCGTTTCCAGTAACTTCCTTAATGATTGATCTCAATTGCTCTTGCGGGTTTTTAGACCCGAGAACATAATGGATGTGGCGTAAATGCCCTCCCAGTTCCTTCTCCTTCTCCACCAAATGGACCTCGAAGCTCTGTTTTGCCAATTCTGAGGCAGCAGTCATCCCAGACAAGCCGCCCCCGATAACTAGACCAGTGGGCGTAACACCTATCATGGGTTTTTTGAGAGGCTTCAACAACCGGACCTTGGCGACAATGGATCTAACGAGATCTTTCGCTTTTACAGTTGCTTCTTCAGGTTCGTGCATGTGCACCCAGCTACATTGGTCACGAATGTTTGCCATCTCGAAGAGGTAAATGTTAAGTCCGGCTTCTCGAACGGTTTCTCTGAAAAGTGGTTCATGAGTTCTCGGAGTGCATGAAGCCACAACTACCCGATTCAGATTATGTTCCTTGATCCTTTCTCTTATCCCTTTTTGCGTGTCTTCTGAGCAAGTGTACAGATTATGCTCCGCGTAAACAACATTTGGAAGTGCTTTCACATACTCAACAACTTCGGGTACGTTGACGAAACCACCGATGTTTATGCCGCAGTGGCAGACAAACACTCCAATGCGAGGCGCTTCATCAGACACATCTCTCTCGGGCGGATACTCCTTTACAGTTGTGAGCGTTCCTCTCTCCGAAGAAATCAAGCTGGCCGCTTTCACCGCTGCCCCGCTCGCCTGCGCCACGCTCTCAGGAATATCTTTTGGGGCGGAAAACGCTCCGCAAACGTATATCCCTGGTCTAGAAGTTTCTAATGGTGAGAAGGTTTGAGTTGAACAGAAGTCATATTTATTTAATCTAATGTTGAGCGTTTTGGCCAATTCCTCAGCGTGCCTAGGTGGCCTCATTCCAACCGATAGCACCACGAGATTTACTTCTTCTGTCTTGGGGTTCCCGTCTTCAACGTAGTTCACCAAGAGGTTCTGCGATTCTGGAACCTCTTCTACATGGGATACCCGAGATCTAATGAACCTCACTCCATATTCGTCTTCTGCTCTATTGTAATAGGCGTCAAACTCCTTCCCGTAAGCGCGTACATCCATAAAGAAAATAGTGCACTGGAGATCTGGGTTGTGCTCCCTAGCGATGACCGCCTCTTTAATGGCATACATGCAACAAGCTGAGGAACAGTAATTATTTCCGATCTTAGCGTCACGTGACCCGACACATTGAATGAACGCTATCTTCCGTGGAACTTTACCATCAGAAGGACGTAAAACCAATCCACCATAGGGTCCTGAGGCGCTTAAAATGCGCTCAAATTCAATGCTAGACACAACATTCGAGTGCTGACCATAGCCATACTCCCCTTTGAGCTTTGGATCAAACTCTTCGAAACCTGGTGCCAATATAACCGACCCAACATGCACTGTAATTTCCTTTTCCTTTTCGTCATATTGGACAGCACCTGCCTTGCAGACTTCTTGACAGGTGCCACACCCGATACACTTGTCTCTGTCAATAGCGTAGACCAAAGGAACCGCTTGAGGATACTTGACGTAGATCGCACTTCTCTCTCCTAGCCTTTCATTGAATTCATCTATTGCTTCAACGGGACACTCTCGAGCACATACCCCACAGCCTGTGCACTTCTCTTCATCAATGTACCTAGGTTTTTTTACCAAACTAACCTGAAAGTGACCTGCTTCACCTTCGACCCTTTTTATTTCTGCTCCCATTATTAGTTCAACATTGGGATGCCTCCCAGCCGTAACCAGTTTGGGCGCGAGAATGCACATTGCACAGTCATTAGTTGGAAATGTTTTGTCGAGTTGTGTCATAGTGCCTCCTATGCTTGGTGATTCGTCTAGCAAATATACCTTGAACCCTGAGTCAGCTAGATCGAGCGATGCCTGTATTCCGGCGATTCCGCCACCCACGACGAGTATGGCACCCACCTTGTCCCTCATCACGATACCTCCAATGCTATGTACAGTGGATCTTCGCCTTCAATTCTATCCAGCGAAACTAAACCTCTCTGCCTCAAAACTACTATGTGACGTAACACATTTTTCGGATCCAAGCCCAAATGTTTAGCTAGTCCCTCAACAGACATGGGTTTGTCTTTCACGAGAAGGTGGATTCTATTTCGTATATACTCGGCATCAATGCTTCCATCCATCACTTCGTCAAACTCCCTTTGCCCCACCTTCTCATCGTATACGTTTCCTTCTTCAATCAGGGTCCGCTCTCTGCCTACCAGTGTTCTCAGTCTGGAAGCTCCCGCCACTGCTTTGGCGGCAATTATGCCAGCTAATATGGTTTTGTCCGGGTTTTCTCCAGCCAAGGGAGACGCCCCCAAGTTTCTGAGCTGGTTTGTAAAGTCTTTGATGACTTCAGCAAATCGGGCGCCCTCCGAGGCAGAGACCCATTCAAGTCGAAGGCGTTCTGATTCGAGACCAGTTCGGGATATGAGTTTCTTCAGCATCTTGATTTTCCGTTCTGCTTGAAGGTTTCCTTCCATGTAGTGGCATTCACCAGGGTGACATCCTGTGACTATAACTCCGTCTGCGCCGTTAGCAAGCATTTCCAGAACGATAACTGGGTCCACTCTTCCACTGCACATCACTCTTATTACCCGAATATTTGCAGGATACTGAATCCGACTCACGCCTGCTAAGTCGGCGCCAGCATAAGAGCACCAATTGCATAGGAAGCCAATAATTTTAGGCTCAAACTCAGTCATGTGGAGTCCTCCCTAATGCTGCAAGACCTTGAGCGAGAATCTGCTCGTCAGTGAAGTAACGTATCATAATCGCCCTCTTTGGACAACTCGCTCCACAAGTACCGCAACCTTTACAGAGAACGTCTATTACTCTCGCGGTGCCTTTCTCATCTTTCTCTATTGCACGATATGGACAAAGACTCACGCAAAGTCCGCACCCGACGCATAAGTTTTCATCGATGCTGGCTATAGCTCCTTCCACCTCTAACGTTTCTTTGGAGAGAATGGTCATTGCACGGCCTGCGGCTCCACACGCCTGCGAAATGCTTTCCTCAACAAACATCGGTGAATGTGCCAACCCACATAGGAATATTCCTTCCGTTGCGAAATCGACTGGACGGAGCTTCACATGAGCTTCTAGGAAAAAGCCATCCTCAGTGAGTGGAACCTTCAGCATTTGCGCCATACGTTTGTTATCTGGATTTGGAATTGTAGCAACACTTAGAACTAAAAGATCTGGCTCAATAGGAATCGATGTCTCTATGACTGGCTCCCAGACCAAGACATTCAGGTTTCCGTTTTCTTGTGTAACCTTGGGTTTGTTTTCGTTGTCATAGCGAATGAACAAAACTCCTTTGTTTGCCGCCTCACGATAGAAATCTTCCTTGAATCCGTACGTTCTGATGTCTTTATACAAGATGTAAACATCTGTCTTCGGGCTCACTTCCTTGATCTTTAAAGCATTCTTAATTGCTTGAGCACAGCATATACGTGAGCAGTTTGGACGCTCGTCATTTCTTGATCCGACACACTGTATCATGACAACTGTTCTAGCCTCGAAGTCACCTTTGGCCAGTTTTTCCTCTAACTCACGTTGAGTAACAACTCTTTCATCTACACCGTAGAGATACTCAGTTGGCTTGTTCTCATGGGCTCCAGTTGCCACTATAGCGATACCATGCTCGATTTCCTTTCTCTCTCCGTTGCAGTTTAACGTCGTTCTGAAATTTCCGACGTAGCCAGTAACATCAACAAGTTCTGTGTTTAGATAGACATGGATTTTTTCGTTCTCAGAGATTTCCTTAATTGTTGATGTCAGTCTTTGCTGCGGGTCCTCGCTTCCCAAAATATAGTGTATGTGTCGCAGGTTTCCCCCTAGCTCTTTCTCCCTTTCTACTAGATGGACCTCAAAGCCTTGTTTCGCAAGATCCAATGCGGCGGTCATCCCCGATAATCCTCCACCAATGACTAAACCCACGGGGGTAACATTGATCAACGGCTTTGGTAGAGGCTTTAGTAAACGTGCTTTTGCGATTGTTGCTCTCACTAAGTCCTTTGCCTTTTCAGTTGCTTTCTGAGGCTCGTGCATGTGCACCCATGAACATTGATCTCGGATGTTGGCCATTTCAAACAAGTAAATGTTGAGCCGTGCGTCTCGAACAGTTTCTCTGAAGAGCGGTTCATGAGTCCTCGGAGTACATGAAGCCACAACCACCCGATTCAGATTATGCTCCTCTATCGTCTCCAGGATTCTCTTCTGCGCGTCTTGCGAACAGGTATACAGATTTTCCTCTGCATACACGACATCCGGCAAAGTTCGAACATACTCCACGACCTCGGGTACATTAATGACCCCACCGATGTTTATGCCGCAGCGACAGACAAACACTCCAATGCGAGGCGCCTCATCAGATACCTCTCTCTCGGGCGGATACTCCTTTACAGTTGTGAGTGTTCCTTTCTCCTGAGAGATTAGGCCAGCAACTTTGGCAGCAGCTCCACTTGCTTGTGCAACACTTTCCTGTATGTTTTTTGGAGAAGAAAACGCTCCACAAACATATATCCCTGGTTTAGAAGTTTCCAATGGCGAGAAGGTTTGAGTTGAACAAAAGTCATATTCGTTTAATTCAATACCTAGCACTCTAGCAAGGTCTTCTGCGTGTTTGGGTGGGTTCATTCCTACCGATAGAACCACAAGATCGAATTCCTCGTTCACTGGACCCTTATCGTTTACATATTTCGCTATGAGGTTTGATGAACTAGGCCTCTCTTCTATACGGGAAACTCTGGATCGAACAAAACGTACGTCATATTCTCCTTCGGCTCTGTCGTAGTAAGCATCAAACTCTTTTCCATATGCACGAGCATCTATGAAGAATATCGTACATTGAAGTTGAGGATTATGTTCTTTTGCTATCACAGCCTCTTTAATAGCATACATACAGCAAGTAGAAGAACAATAGTTGTTTCCTATCTTAGCGTCACGGGATCCCACACATTGGATAAATGCTATCTTACGCGGTATTTCACCGTCGGATGGACGTAGAATAATTCCGCCATAAGGTCCAGAAGCGTTTAAGATGCGCTCAAATTCAATGCTTGAAAGTACATTTGAAAACCGGCCATAACCATATTCACTTTTTAAATTTGGGTCAAACTCGTCAAAACCAGGCGCCAATACTATTGAGCCAACATTCAAAATGACAGTTTCCTTTTCACTGCCGATTTCGATTGCATCAGCCTTGCATACCTCTCGGCAAGTACCACATCCAATGCATCGTTCTCTGTCAATAGTATAGACTAAGGGAACTGCTTGAGGGTATTTTAGGTATATTGCCTTTCTTACTCCTAAGCCCTCATTGTACTCATCGATAACTTCGATTGGGCATTTTTGGGCACAAATACCGCATCCGGTACACTTTTCTTCATTGACGTATCCGGATTTCTTAGCCACTGTGACTTCGAAGTTTCCAGCCTCTCCTTGCAGTTTCTTTATCTCTGCATTTGTTATGAGTTGGATGTTTGGATGTCTTCCTGCACCAACCAGTTTCGGGGCGAGAATACACATTGAACAATCATTGGTGGGAAAGGTTTTGTCAAGTTGCGCCATTACCCCGCCTATGCTGGAGGTTTCATCTAGTAAGTAAACCTTGAATCCAGACTCTGCGAGGTCAAGAGATGTTTGTACTCCGGCAACTCCACCGCCAACAACAAGTACTGCCCCAATCTTCTTCAGCATCTCGCCTCCCCCAATGCACTATACAAAGGAGTCGTTCCTTTGACCTCACTAACCGCAACCAAACCTTCCTGTTTCATAACCACCATGTGGTGCAGCACTACTCTGGGATCAAGATTTAGACGCTTGGAAAGTTCCCTAATTGATAATGGGCCGTTTTTAACGAATAGATATATTTTGTTGCGTAGATATACAGTCTCAATGGCGATGTCAATCATTTTGTCAAATTCTCCCTGTGACATCTTCTCTCCAAACATGTTCTTCTTTTCAGTCAACTCTATTTCTCTGCCAACCAAGAGTCTAAGTCTAAAATCTTCTGTTGCGGCTTTAGCAGCCTTTATGTTCATAAGAATGTCAGTATCCGGTCTTTCTCCAGCCAAAGGAGACTGTCCTAACGCTGTCACCTGATTTCTAAAGTCACTAATTATCTTTGTGAAGCGCTCAATTTCAGATGCATAAGCCCAGTCTAACCTAAGACGCGCTGGCTCTAGACCAGTTCGGGATATGAGTTTCTTCAGCATCTTGATTTTCCGTTCTGCTTGAAGGTTTCCTTCGATGTAGTGGCAATCGGGTGGGTGACAACCAATTACCAAAACACCATCTGCCCCTTTTGCAAAGGTCTCTAGGACGATAGATGGGTCGATTATTCCAATACACATTACTCGCACGATGCGTATTTTGGGGTAGCCATGTATTGAACTAGAACTTGCAATGTCCACTCCCACTGGTAAACTCCAATTACATACAAAACCAATAATCTTAGGCATAAACATCATGAGAATTCTCCCCCCAGAGCAGCTACAACATTAATCATAATTTGAGCATTTGTAAGTCGCTGCATTGTTATCGCTTGTTCAGGACAACTTGCACTACAGGCGCCACAGCCTTTACACAGGTCTTCGTCTATTTCAGCAATCTCCATTTCATTTTTCTTTATGGCGCCAAATGGACAGACTACCACACAAACGTTGCAGCCAGTGCATAAAGTCTCGCTAACTACTGCCTTGTCAACTTCACACAATCCTTTGTTTCCAAGACATACGACACATGGACCGCATTCAAGACATCTTCGAGCCTCGAAGATGGCGGCTTCTTTGATTTTAGCTAAATGTTCTTCAGCTTCCTCAAAGCTTACTCTACGTTTTCCAATATCCGTGCGTGGTCCAATGTACCTTTTCGGTTTTTTCGTAATTCTTTCCCAGTCTTTAACCCACGTGGTCTCTTCAATTTTCTGTTCTCTTTCAATCCTCAAATCTCGCCTGTTCACATAGTGGTCGATCGATACAGCCACTTGTTTACCTGCCCCTATCGCATAAACGATGCCGGATGCTTTTCCGGTGAGTATATCGCCTCCTGCAAAAACGCCGGGAATTCGAGTTTCCAGTGTTAATGGATCAACCCATACGGTGGACAATTTAGTGGGGACTTCGTCTTCGTCTTCTTCCACGTTCAAAAGAGTATCGGGTAGAGGTGGCATATCTTGGGATGCTAGTTTTCTCTTCCAAACTTTTTGTATGCCAATTGCTAGAAATACAGCTTCATATCCGTCATTTCGGAGACTGTCGAGTGATAGGTCTCTGCCAAATAGCACATCTGTCTTAATTTCCACACCAAGATCTTGAATGTAAGCTACTTCATTAGCTACAACATCTTTACGCAAGCGAGAATCAGGAATGAAATACAGCATTGTGCCACCAGGTTTAGGCATCGCCTCAAAAACTGTAACAGGATAACCAAGTTTTGCGAGTTCATATGCCGCAGTCAAACCTGCTGGTCCAGCTCCAACAATGGCAACTTTCTCACTATGCGTCTTAGGTACAGGCTCCGGTTTTACTCGCCCTTCTTCACGTTCAATATCTGCGATAATCCATTTTAGATCACGGATACTTACCGGTTCGTCAACATTTTTTCTTGCGCACGCATCTTCGCATGGACTATAGCAAACTCTTCCACAAATTGCAGGAAAGGGGATACTCTGTCTTACAAGTTCCACTGATTCTTTGAATTTACCTTGCTGAAGTAGAGCAATGTATCCTTGGACATTCACATCGGCTGGACATGCGGCACGACATGGAGGTAACATCCGTTTATTCTTGAATTCGCGATTAGTTGCCTCCATTTGTTTGGAGCACATCCGTATCGTCTACTTCGATGTTAGAAAAAGGGGAATCAAAGAGCCAGAATTCTAGGTCGCCCTAACGTGCTTACCCACGTTTTGTACTCTTGCTGTTTCATTAAATGCCTTAATTCTTCTTCTAGTGTGATCAGGTTGTTAGGTTTGATCTCCACTATCCATCCTGCTTCATATGGATCTTCATTGATTATGTAAGGCTCATCTTGGAGGGCTTTGTTAATTTTAATAATTTTACCACTGACAGGAGAGTACAAGTCAAACATAAACATCCAGGTTTCAACAACTCCGAAGGACTGCTTCTTCTTCACTTCACTTCCAGTCGGGTCTGTCTGGATACTAGCTATTCCCCTTAAGTGTCGTTGGGCGTAGTCAGATAAACCTACTCTTATGTTTCCTTCTGGAGTTACTATTGTCCACATGTGATTAGGGGTGTAAAGCAGTCGTTCGTGGATCAAAGGGTATTCAATCTGCTTCTCAGCTATTCTTTCAGGTTGCTTCAGTTCATTAAGGCGGAGGCGAATGGCTTCGGAGACGAATTCGGAGAGACTCGCGTACTGATTCGTCTCAAGTGTTCTTTTCGCGGCTATCGCTAGTTCTTGTCTGATGCGTACGGTTCTCCATTCTGGCATGTGTTTTTTCCCAGCCTTCATTTGTGTGCGCGCGACTTAGCATTCATTTTATTTGTGGGTTGACCTTCAAGTTTGGTGATTAGTTTCTCGTATTCTCCCATACTTAGCATTCCTTTCATCCAAGAATCAATTTCCATGCGTGTAGGTTCAATTTCTACAATCCATTGGTGTGGGTCTGCGTTCAATGTAAATGGATCGTCGGTGACTTTTTCGTTAACTGAGACTATTTTTCCGTTTGATGGAGAATATAGGTCATGTACGAACCACCAAGTTTCTACCATGCCAAAGGGTTCATCTTTAGAAACTTTTTCCCCGATTTTGTCAGTTTTGATATGAACTATCTCTTTGGCTTGCTTCTGGAAGTAGTCGGTTATTCCGATTTTGATGTTTCTTTGAGGAGTTGCTTGAGCCCAAACGTGTTTTGGCGTGTAGAATGACTGTGTCATCAGCTGAGGGGCTCTGCTATGTTTGTCGCGTTCTAGGTATTCGGACACTCTCTCCTTGGCTAATGTTTGCATACGAAGTCGAATTGCTTCTGAAACGAAATCGGAGAGGCTTTGGTACTGCTTCTTCTTCACCTTTTTCTCGATTTCCTTTGCGAGTTCTTGCCGGATCCTTACAGTTTTCCATTTTTGCATATGTGCCACCCTCCTTTTTACGCAAGTATATTTACAATGCGCGATCTATAAATGCATAATCTTTATATTGTGAATACTGATAATTACTATAATTACTGGGTTGAATCATATGGAGAGCAGAAAGCTACAAAAAGTTGGCTACTCGACCCTATCGGTCTCTCTACCAAGCAACTGGGTGAAGGAAATGAATCTGAAACGTGGAGACACCATGTTCCTCACACAAGAAAAAGATGGCTCACTCAAGATGTTTCCAAGCAAGATTCTTAGCCCGAGAGAAGGAGTTGAGGAGTACATCTGCAACTGTGATTTGTGTGACGATCCAAAAATGTTGGAGCGTGTAATCGTTGGTAGCTACATTCTTGGTCGCGATCTCTTCTCAATAATATCTTCTGATAGGGTACGTTCGGAACACATCGAAGAAGTCAGGGGGATAATGCGCAAACTTATCGGGTTAGGAATCATAGAAGAGACATCGGATCGTATTACACTCCAATGTTCTGTTGACCCGAGAAAATTCCATTTGGACATGCTA
>Ga0224501_10001457_pt1 | contig 18353 bp, 12 predicted proteins | sample SF_Oct11_sed_USG_4_FD_169105 | JGI IMG/M metagenome (GOLD analysis project Ga0224501, IMG submission 169105) | Sediment microbial communities from San Francisco Bay, California, United States - SF_Oct11_sed_USGS_8_1 | ecosystem: Environmental > Aquatic > Marine > Sediment | place: USA...
TGGCGCATCCGGATTTATCGGGCAGGCACTGTGTTCTCAACTATTGAATAAGGGTTGGCACATACAGGCCTTGGTTCGCCGGCAAATCAGCGGCCCCTGGCAAGAATCGTTTATCGGGGATTTGAAGCACTTAAAATCAGATAATGTCGCAAAAGGCATCGACGTAGTATTTCATCTAGCCGGAAAAGCACATGCGCTGAGCGAAACCAAGCAGGACGAGAAAGAATATTTCCAGATCAATACCGAAGGCACGCGCCGTGTGCTGGAAGCCGCCAAATCCTCTGGTGTACGCCGGTTCGTATTCTTTAGCAGTGTGAAGGCCATAAACGAAGGCAGTTCTGAATGCCTGGATGAAACTACACCATGTCTGCCGACCACCCCTTACGGGAAAAGCAAACGGGAAGCCGAGCGGCTGGTGTTGGAGGGCGGCTATGTTCCCGAGCCTGTGGTTTTGCGTTTGAGCATGGTTTACGGCCCTTCGACAAAGGGTAATTTACCGCGTATGATTGAATCGGTAGCCAAGGGACATTTTCCACCAATTCCAGAGTTTGATAATAAACGGTCCATGGTACATGTCGACGATGTCGTTCAGGCCGCTATCCTCGCCGCGACAAAACCTGAAGCCATCGGGAAAACCTATATTATTACCGACGGACAGCCCTACTCAACACGGCAACTTTATGAGTGGATATGTCAGGCTCTGGGCAAACCGATTTCCCACTGGAGTATTCCCAGGATAGCTTTTACCGGCATGGCTAAAATCGGGGATATTATAGGGAAAATACGTGGTCGGCGTTTTCTTTTCGATAGCGATACCCTGGGGAAAATTTCTGGCTCTTCATGGTATTCATCACAAAATTTAGTACAGGACTTGGATTTTCATGCTAAACATAAAATTCAGGAATCCTTGCCTGATATTATCAAGTCCTTGCAAAATAATACTGCATATTGAATTAACATATTCTCTATATGGTTCAGGCCATGCCACGCTGGATTAATTTTATCTTAGCCCTATTACTTCTATCTTTTTTGTGGCTTCCAATCTTACTAATCGCATTTCTAGTAAAAACTACTTCTTCCGGACCAGCCATTCACTGGTCCACTCGGGTGGGAAGAAAGAATATTTTATTCAAGATGCCTAAATTTCGGACTATGCGCACGGATGCTCCAGATGTTGCCACTCACTTATTGACCGATTCCGATCAATACATAACTCCGCTGGGAAAATTCTTAAGAAAAACCAGCCTGGATGAACTTCCCCAACTATGGAGTGTTCTGACCGGTGATATGGTATTTGTAGGGCCGCGGCCCGCTTTACACAATCAGGATGACCTTATCGCTCTCAGGACCAAAAGAAACCTGCATCTACTAACACCAGGAATTACAGGATGGGCACAAATCAATGGCAGAGACGAACTTTCCATCCCCGATAAAGTCGAGCTTGAGGCTTACTACCTAAAACACTTCTCATTCTGGCTGGATGTTAAAATTCTCTGGAAAACGCTTTTTTCAGTAGGAAAAAGAAAGGGGATATCTCATTGACTTCAAAACTGAATCCATCTATCAATTCCTATGAAAAACTAATAACTGTCTGTTTTATATTATTTGTTCTGGCCTGTAATTTTTCCGTCAGCCTCACTCAAGTAGCCGGATATGGCGGCATCGCACTTTGGTTGATTCAAATCTATCATTCTCGGTCATGGGACCGGACTACATGGACTCTGGGCTGGCCTTTCATCATTTTATTCTTGGCTGGACTGCTATCCGTCCTAAATAGTATTGAACCTTTATCCAGCTTACCTTATTTAAAAAAGCTTTCGCTTTGCTTACTATTTTTTTGTACGGTGAATACTCTTAACCAAACCCGACTTATTGATTTTTTTCTCTGGATGTCGGATTTCCTTAAACCATCCAAACTGAAAATCATTCTCACCAATTGGCTAAACTCCCACCGCGCAACCCCTTCTACAATTCTTCTGATTAATATTCTCATTCTTGCAGGAACTGCATCCGCGTGCCTAGGCCTCTTTCAAGTTTTTTCTGCAGGGGTGGGTCTCGACTCAAGAACGGATCTACGTGGCACCATGAGCCATACTTTCACCTTCTCTGCCATATTAATGACAGTTGTATTATTATCCTTTTCACGTTTGATTTTGGGTCATTACAGAAAGATATGGCTGTACGCTTCCACTTTTATCATTACCCTCTGCCTTATATTAACTTTAACCCGGCTAATATGGGTCGGACTATTTTGCGGATTGATTTTACTCACTTTCATTAGAAAAAGAATCCTAATAGTCATTTTCCCTCCTTTATTGGTAGCTGGTTACTTTCTATCTCCTCTATTAATCCAGGAAAGAATTCAAAGTATTACTGACTTAAACAGCGGCTCTAACCCACTACGTCTTCAAATGTGGAACGCCAGCCTTGATGTAATAAGCGACTATCCCCTAACTGGTTGTGGCTTTAACTGTCTTTACAAAATCCATGACCAATATCCCCAGCATCCGATTCTGCAGGAATTTTATTACAATCTTCATAGCAATATTTTTCAAATTACTGTTGATACAGGATTGATCGGCCTGGCGGCGTGGCTGGGATTATGGGTTGCTTACTTTACGGTTGTGTACAGAAAACTACGTAATCGCTCTCCTCAATCACCCCCACAATGGATCCTTTGTGGGAGTGCCGCCTCGGTGTTATCATTTCTCATCGCCGGGTTATTCGAAACTAACTTCTATGACTCCGAAGTGGTGATGGTTTTGTATTTCATCATGGCCCTGCCTTTCGTTTCCACGAAAACCTCTCAGGGAACCACTAAAGATCCTTCCCTCTCGAGGCCTTCCAGATAAACTGCTGAAAAGGCCTCAGGAAGGCCTACCTGAAGAAATCCCTTATCGCCTGTGTCACGCGGGTCACTTCGTTTTCCTTCAGTCCGTAATACAGTGGCAGTCGAATCAGACGCTGACTGATATCCTCCGTCACCTTCATACTTCCAGCCACTCTGGAAAATTTTAACCCCGCCTTTGATGAATGCAAAGCAACGTAATGCGGAATCGCCTGAATGTTCTCCGATGCCAGATGCTTGACCAAACCCCTGTATTCCTCTGCATTTCTCGCAATAATGAAAAACAAGTGGCCATTTCCCGTAGACCCATCTTCCAGATGAGGCAGGCGGAGCAGTTCTTTCGCCTCCAGGCTCTTCAATTCTTCATAATACTGATGAAAGATCCTGGATCGAGAGGCGATGATCTTTTCGGCCTGCTCCAATTGCGCGAGCAAAAAGGCGGCGATCATATCGCTGGGCATGTATGAAGACCCGATATCCTGCCACGAATATTTGTCGACATCCCCTCGCAGGAACTGACTACGATCCGTTCCCTTTTCCCAGATAATTTCGGCCCTATCCTTAAAACGCTCATCATTGACCAACAGAGCTCCTCCTTCTCCGCTGATAATATTCTTGGTTTCATGGAAGCTCAAACAACCCATATGACCGATGGACCCCAGGGGCCGGTCTTTGTAGCGTGACAAATAGGCCTGAGCGGCATCCTCCACCACCAGTAAGTTATTTTTTTGCGCAACATCCATAATTTCATCCATGGCGCACGGCATACCACCATAGTGCACGGGAACGATGGCCTTGGTTTTATCGGTGAGTGCGGGAGCAATCAATTTTTCGTCCAGATTCAGGGTATCGGGACGAATATCGACAAATACCGGAACCCCTCCCCGGAGCACAAAGGCATTGGCTGTTGAGACAAACGTGAACGAGGGCATGATCACTTCATCGCCGGGTTGAATGTCACACAGGATCGCCGCCATCTCCAACGCGGCGGTACAGGAATGGGTGAGAAGTGCATGGATACATCCGATCGACTCCTCCAGTATATCCTGGCAACGCTCGGTAAAAGGACCGCTACCCGAAATATGATTGTTATTATTAACCGCCTGGGCGATATATTCGAGCTCATTGCCGATAATGTAGGGCTTGTTGAAGTGAATTCGTTTGTTTTTTTCCATACGATGGATTTTCTCTATGTTAGAAATTCAGAAACACCGGGGTCTGTTTTCCCAGACCTTATTAATGAAATCGGATTTGAAGAGCTATCCCTGACTGCTCAGGCTTATCCCCGTTACAATCAGGATTACTCCACTTATTTTGAACCAGCTAATGGTTTCCTGAAAAAAAAGTCCGCTTAAAAGCAACACCAGCACAAAGGTCAATCCCATAAACGGATAGGCATAAGATAACTGAAGTTGGGTTAAAGCCGCGATCCAGGTGAAGCTTGCCAGAAGAGCGGCAACCATACTGCTGATGACCCATGGATTTAACATCAATTTTCCAAGAAACATAACTTTATCCCAAACTTCGGAAGGAAATTCACCGGCCAGATTTACCTGCCATTTTACAATCAACTGCCCATAAACGGTCAAAACGATGGTAATCAGGATATACACTAAGGACATGGCAGATCTCGCTTCGCTGAAGGTTTTTTTATCAATCGTGCCTTTTGGGGTCACTATTACTTTTCTCCAGACCGGTATATTTTACGTATTACCGTATAAGGCCGTTGTTTGGATTCGATAAATATCTTGGACAAATAAATCCCGATAATTCCCAGAACAAACATGTTCAAGCCGCCGATTAGAAAAATCGATACCATAATGGAAGTCCAACCCTCCACCACCTCCACCCCATAGATCGCCCGATTGATGAACAACCATACGATATAAGCAGAGGAAACCAGAGTGATGCCAAGCCCCAAATAAAAAATCAACCATAACGGCTTATTGGTGGATGAGGTGATTGCATTCACCAAAAGACCGAATTTTTTCGAGAGGGAATAGCTGGTTGGACTGGTGGATGATTTGTGAACCACCATGCTTTTTTTCCTGAAACCCACCAGCTCCGTCAACACACTGAATTCCATTTCCCTCTCCTGATATTGAATCAGGCTTTGAGTGTATTTTCGGGTCATGAGCCGGACCGTCAAAAAGTTTTCGGGTATCTGCACCTCCTCAAACCAATTCATAATCCTGTAAAACCATGCGCCGGAAACCCGCTCAAACCATCCACCCTTTCTTTTTTCCTGTACTCCAAACACCACATCCAGTTCTCCATGGCCCTGCATTTCATCCCAGAAGGCTTGCAACACTTCGGGCGGCTCCTCCAGGTCGCTGTCGATTAAAAAAACATATTCCCCCTGCGCATGCTCCAATCCCGTCATCATGGCTTTATGGTGACCAAAATTTCGGGACAAATCGATCACCTTCAATCGATTGTCTTTCTCAACCAGTTCCAGGGCCAAGGACAGCGAAGCGTCAGGGGAACCGTCATGGACCAGAATCAATTCATAATCATGGGTGATTTTTTGAGCGGATTGTGTCAAACGCTCATAAAATTCCTGCAGGTGAGGCGCTGAATTATATAATGTGGCCACCAGGGAAAGGCGCATGGTTGCAATCAATAGTTTTTCATAAATTGTTTGGCATTGGGACCTTCATTGAAAATCAGGTCCAGGATTGTTACGGCATGTTCGAACGGCGGAAATAATTGCCTGTATTCAGGATAACCCGAGTAATCCATCCATTCCACCTCGATTCCTTCCTGCCTGAAAAGAGTTTCGTCCAGATATACTTGAGCCGCAGGGCCTAATAAAAACTTGGCGGCTCCTGCCTGCTGGCATAAGGAAAGCAAACGCTCATTCTTTCCCCCCACCAAATTAAAATCGCTGGAACAGGAAATGAGGGTTTCGATGCCCAACACCTTATTGATCGCCTTCAGAAAGCGATAATTCACCTGGCTCAGGTATTCTTCTTCGCAGGTTAAATACAGATCTTCGAATAATTCCCGGTAGTCCTTGAAAAACTCAGCCCTGGAATAACTGTCCCTGATCAAATCCCAATGCTTCGCGGTCCAGCTCAGGTCGCTGATACGAGTATCTTTGATTTTCCTGGGAAATCTTGCCTTGTACTCGACCGGAATCGTCAACCACTTCAAACCGTCTTTGGTTTTAATTTTGTTCCGGTGACGCCAATCCCTCTGAGTAAACTGGACGTCATCGAACAGCACAAACTCATCCACCGAGCGAATGATGTCAAAATATCCCTTCCAGGGAATATAGTTGGATTGAAGTATTCCAATGGTTTTAGGCATTCGTCTCGATCAATATCGCCCAACCCTTGTGGAAAGCTCATCCGGAAGGCAACAAAAATCCGAGAGGGCTTATAGAATGGATTCAAGATAAGAAAATGCAGACACAAGGAACAACGGTTCAGATTTCACGACCCGCACAAAGTTCATTTTAACAATACCTTAACCCTATTTCAATTTTAAGGCCGACCCCCATCCATCCTCTGCAAAAAAAAGGCAGCTAGGCTTCCTCAACCTATTATCTTACAATGGAAACCTAATGTAAATTTAATAGGCTTGGGAGGGTTCAAATGAAGTTTTCAAAATTTTTCATCGCACTGGCATCCTGCCTGGCCCTGCAAGGGGTTCCCGCTGGCGATATATTTGCGGCACCCTCGCAAGCCGGGCAACCGCTGAATATATTAAGAATTACCCCAAAGGGTAATGATGTCCCAGCAGGAAGACAGATCGTCATACAATTCAACCGGGCGGTCGTGCCTCTTGGCCGAATGGAGCGCCACGCCGATGAACTCCCACTCTCCATCACACCTCAACTCAACTGCCAGTGGCGATGGATCAATACCAGCGCCCTTGCCTGCCAGCTTGGCGAAAAAGAGGCCCTGAAGCCCGCGCACAAGTATCAGGTCACCATCAACCCAGGTATTCAGGCCGAAGATGGCGCTACGATCCAAAATACATATCACCATGAATTCATCACCAAAAGACCACAGGTGACTTACTCCTGGTTCGACACCTGGAGGAGCCCTGGTACCCCCGTCCTCAGGATCACCTTCAACCAGCCGGTCTTTCAAACTTCCGTGGAACAGCATATCTTTCTGACCACGGGTATTCTGAAAATTGACCGGATTCCCATACAAGCCGAGCCCGACCCCAATGACCGCACCGTACCCCAAATTCTAGAGGTCCCCGGAGAACCCTATGCCCTGGATTTCGGCAAGTCGCTCAAACACAAGAGTGACGATCAGGTCCAAACTTCCCGCGGGATAGAGGCGCGCCGCATCTGGCTGGTGTCACCTAAAAAAGAATTGGACCTGGACACTGACTATGAATTGAAAGTCGAGCCGGGTTTATTCTCGGCGGACGGACCGGAAAAAGGCGTCACCAGCCGCGATCTGGTTAAATTCATGACTTTCCCCGAATTCAAATTCCTCGGAATCAATTGCGTACCCAACGAGGGAACCAGCATCATGATCTCACCGGCCGAATCGGGCAATGGGGAAAAATGTTCTCCACTAAAGAGCGTCTCCCTGGTATTCAGTTCACCGGTTCTACCCTCCCAAGTAAAAGAACACATGAAACTGACTCCCGATCTTGCCGGGGGACGCGCCGATTACGATCCCTGGGCCAACGTCCATGAATACTCCAACCTTAGTTCTCCCCACCGCAATGGCAGGAATTATGATGTCTACCTGCCCGAGAACCTCAAAGCCGCCCAGGACTACCTGTTACAAATTCAGGCCGGCACCTTAAAAGATGAATTTGGCCGCCCCCTGAAAATACCGGTCGATATAATATTTTCAACCGACCACCGCGTACCCGATTACAATCTCGTTCACCGCACCGCCGTACTGGAAAAAAGAGAACAGACCGAAGTACCCCTGTACGTTACCAACATGAAAAGCGTAACGCTCAATTACAAACGGCTGACCCCTCAAGGACATAAAAAAGGGCTTTCCCTGCAGGCAGAAATTCCGGCCGCGGAGGATATCGCTTTCGGCATTCCTCTCGGTATTCGCCAGGCGTTGGACGAGCAAACCGGAGCCCTGTACGGCATACTCTCTTCCAATCCTGATATCCAAAAATCAGAATACAGCAGAACGCTGTTTGCCCAGGTCACGCCCTTCGCCGTTCACGTCAAACTGGGACACTTCAATACCCTGGTCTGGGTCACCGAACTGGCCACCGGAAAACCCGTCTCCGGCGCCACAATAAATATCTACAAGGACCACCTGTCCGAATTATCCAATGATGCCAAAACCCTTGTGCAAGGTACTACAGACAAACATGGCCTGGCCACTCTGGCGGGCACAGAAAGGCTGGACCCCAAGCTGGATACCCTGGGTTACAGCTGGTACGACGATGACGCGCTTCGCCTGTTCGTCCGAGTGGACAAAGGTGGAGACATGGCTTTATTGCCTCTGGACGACGCCCGGTTTTCCGTCAGCGCCTCCACGGTGTCTGAATACTCTGTGTTCTCCTATCAAAAAAAACAATACGGCCACATCAAAGCCTGGGGCACCACCGCCCAGGGAGTTTACAAGGCTGGTGACACGATTCAATTCAAGATGTACGTGCGCAACCAGGATAACGATTCACTTACGCCGCCACCTCTGACAGGTTACCAGTTGGAAGTCCGCGATCCCATGGGCAAGAAAGTCCATGAAGTGGAGGACATCACTCTCTCCGAGTTCGGCGCCTATGACGGGGAACTCACCGTTCCAAAAACCGGCGCCGTGGGCTGGTACCGGTTCACATTGAAATCGAACTTTACCAGCTTTAACTGGCAACCCATGAAGGTTCTTGTGAGCGATTTCACGCCTTCGCCTTTCCGGGTCAGCAATGAGTTGAACGGCGATCTGTTCCAACCCGGCGATCCGGTAACCGTCACCACATCCGCCCGCATGCATGCCGGGGGACCGTACACCGATGCCGCGGCGCGGGTTACTGCGTCGCTAAAAGAACAAACATTTAATTCCAGACATCCCGAAGCCAAAGATTTCACTTTCCAAAGTGGTTATCACCATAACCGCACCATCAGTATTTTCAATAAAACCGGACAAATTGACGATCGTGGCAACCTTACCAGCGCATTTGAAATCACCCCTCATGATATCCATTATGGAAACCTGATGGTGGAAAGTGCGGTGCGCGACGACCGCGGTAAATTTGTCGCCTCCGCCACCTCCGCAAAATTTGTCGGACTGAACCGGTTTGTCGGCCTTAAAAATACCAACTGGCTTTATAACGAAGATGAACCCGCTGAAATCCATTACATTGTCGTAAACGAGCACGGGACACCGGTCCGCGGAACCGATGTCGCCATCCAACTCGAACACAAGGTCACCAAAGCCTCGCGCGTTAAAGGTGCGGGCAACGCCTACCTGACTCAGTTCACCGAGACTTGGGTCGACGCAGGGCAATGCGCCGGCACCCCATCACACAAACCCGAGGTCTGCCGGTTCACACCGAAAGATCCGGGCTCGTACCGAATGATTGCCCGTATCAAAGATACGAAAGGACGACCGCATCAGTCTGAAATCCACGCCTGGGTTATCGGCAAGGGCCGCGTCCTGTGGAGCGAACCTGACGACAACAGCCTGCAGATCATTCCTGAATCGGAAGACTATAAAGTAGGCGACACCGCCCGCTACCTGGTCAAAAACCCCTTTCCCGGCGCTCGGGCGCTCATCACCATTGAACGGTACGGAGTCCTCCACCACTGGGTGCAAACTCTCGAATCCAGCACGCCGGTCATCGAGTTTCCCGTTAAAGCGGATTACGTTCCCGGATTTTACCTGTCGGTTGTCGTCCTATCGCCGCGCGTCGACAAACCACTGGGCGAGGGTAACGTCGACCTCGGCAAACCGACGTTTCGCATGGGCTACGTTTCGGTACCCGTCAAAGACCCATACAAGGAAATCCTGGTCACCGCCAAGGCGGAAAAGGAAACCTATCGCCCGCGGGATACCGTCAAGGTTTCCCTCACCGCCCAACCGAAACACAAAGGCAACAGCGAGCCGATCGAACTCGCCGTGGCGGTACTCGACGAATCGGTGTTCGATCTGATTCAGGGCGGCAGTACTTATTTCGATCCTTACAAAGGATTTTACAAACTCGAAGGTCTGGACGTCAGCAACTTCAATATTCTGACCGGTCTCATCGGACGCCAGAAATTTGAGAAGAAAGGCGCCAATCCCGGCGGCGGCGGAGATGATTCCGGTGTCGCCATGCGTTCGCTGTTCAAATTCGTCAGCTATTGGAATCCTTCGCTCCAAACCGATGCCTCCGGTAAAGCGCAAATCGAATTTGAAGTGCCGGACAACCTGACCGGATGGCGCGTCCTGGTGCTGGCCGTCACTCCCGGCGACCGCATGGGGTTGGGAGAAGGCAATTTCAAAGTCAACCGCGCAACCGAAGTCCGACCCGTCATGCCGAACCAGGTCACGGAAGGCGATGACTTTATCGCCGGCTTCAGCGTCATGAACCGCACCAATGAAACGCGCAACATTACCGTTACCATTCGCGCGGAAGGGGATATTAAAGGAAACGTTGAAAACAAAAATGAAACCGTCTCACTGAAACCCTACAAACGCAGCACCGTCTGGATGCCCATTCAAACCCGCACGGTGAAACAGGACCGTAATCATCCCAAGGGCCAAATCCGCTTTAATGTTACGGCGGTAGATAAGATAGATAATGACGGCCTCGTTCATTCGCTTCCAATCAATAAACGACGGTCGTTGGACACCGCCGCCAATTACGGCACCACCACCCAGCCGCGGGTCGAGGACTCCATCCTCTTTCCGGAGAATATTCATACCGACGTCGGTAGTGTCAGCGTCGTGCTGTCGCCCTCGGTCATAGCCAACGTCGAAGGCGCGTTCAAATACATGCGCGACTACCCCTACACCTGCTGGGAACAGGTATTGAGTAAAGGCGTTATGGCGTCTCACTATCTCAACTTGAAAGGATACCTTCCCGACAATTTCAAATGGGAAACCAGCGCGGATCTGGTGAAACACACCCTGGAATCGGCGGCGAGTTTTCAGGCGCCGAACGGCGGCATGGTGTACTTCGTTCCGCAAGACCGGTACGTGAGCCCCTATCTCAGTGCCTACACCGCACTGGCCTTCAATTGGCTGAAGGAAGCGGGACATGAGGTGCCGCAGGCGGTCGAACAAAAACTGCACGCCTACTTGGAAAACTTACTGAAGCGCGACGCATTCCCGACCTTTTACAACAAGGGTATGTCCTCCACCATCCGCGCCGTGGCCCTGGCCGCGCTGGCGGGAACCGGGCGCGTCACCAAAGCGGATTTGGAGCGTTATCAACCGCATGTGCCGTTTATGGACCTGTTCGGTAAAACGCATTACCTTCAGGCCGCTCTCAAACTCCCGGACACGGAATCGATCCGGAAAGAAACCATGGAAACCATTCTGGCGTATTCCAGCCAGACCGGTGGCAAGTTCATGTTCAATGAAACCTTCGACGACAGCTACTCGCGCATTCTCGCCACGCCGTTGCGAACCAATTGCGCCATTCTGTCCACCCTGACTCACGCAGTGAGTCACCCGGATGTGGCGCCGCTCGTCCAGGACATCCCCTTCAAAATGGTGCGGACCATTACTCAGACGCGCGGTAATCGGGACCATTGGGAAAACACACAGGAGAACTTGTTCTGCATGAATGCTCTCGTCGATTACAGCAAGGCTTATGAAAGCGCCAAACCGCGCATGATCGTAAAGGCAATCATGGACGGCAAACTTCTGGGCAAGGCCAAATTTACCGACCGGCGCAATCCTCCAAGCACCTTCGAGCGGCCTATCGATAAAAATGATCCCGGACGTAAAACCAAAATGGTCATTGAGAAACAAGGCCTGGGCCGCATGTATTATTCCACCCGCGTGCAATATGCTCCGCTGGAGGAGCATGCCAATCGCGTCAATGCCGGCATCGATGTCCGGAAAGAATATAGTGTCGAACGTAACAACAAATGGATCCTGCTGAAAAACGAGTTGGAAATCCACCGCGGCGAACTGGTGCGCATCGATATTTTTGTATCGATCCCAACCGCCCGGAACTTTGTGGTGGTGGACGATCCAGTGCCCGGCGGACTGGAACCGGTCAACCGCGACCTCGCCACCGCTTCCACCGTCGATGCCGACAAGGGTAAATTCACGGCCGCCGGCAGTTCCTGGTGGTTCCAATATTCCGACTGGCATTACTTCAACGCATCGCGCTGGAGTTTTTACCATAAAGAATTGCGCCACGACTCGGTACGCTTTTACTCAGATTACCTCCCGGCGGGCAACTATGTACTGTCGTACACGGCGCAGGCCATCGCCCCCGGCAATTTTGCGAAGATGCCAGTCCACGCCGGGGAAATGTACGACCCGGATGTCTACGGTAAAGGTATCCCCTCGAAATTGATCGTCAAGGATTAAAAACGTGTTGAATTGGATCCTGAAAAAGGAGCGACTCTGGTCCGCCTGCGCAGGAGGGGCTGTCATTTGCGGGGCCTTGTTCACCTTTGCCACGCTGGTTACCCTTTCCCTGGATAATGAGTCATTCTCCATTCATTACCAGGACAAACAGGTGCGCGTTCTGGATCGCACCGGCACGCCTTTAAAGGTCAGTGCTCCTACCGAATGGAATCGGTACGATACGGTCCCCCTGCACCAGATTCCTGAATTCCTGCAAATGGCCTTTGTGTTGTCCGAGGACAAGCGATTTTACCAGCATGATGGCGTCGATTGGCTCGCCCGTCTTCACGCACTCTGGCAAAATATTAAATCCATGAAATCCGTGCGCGGTGCCAGCACGCTTACCGAGCAGGTGGTACGCATCCAACATCCCCGGCCACGCACGGTGTGGTCTCGCTGGATCGAAGGCTGGGAAGCGCAGGACCTGGAACATCATCACAATAAGGCTGATATTCTTGAATTCTATCTCAATCAGGTTCCCTATGCCTCGAACCGGCGTGGACTGGTACAGGCGGCGCGGCATTACTTCAACCGCGATCTCGACACGCTCAACCCGAAAGAGATGATGGCCCTTGTCGTATTGGTACGCGCGCCGTCGCGCTTCGACCTCTATCGCGACTCGAAGAAAGTCGAGTCCTCCATCCACCGTCTTGTCCAAACGCTTTTACAACGCGGTATTCTCTCGCCCGGCGAGGTTCAGAAAATAATACAAAGTTCACTGAAACTGGAACGATCGAAATCTTCCGTCCAAGCCACTCATTTTGCTCAACAGGTCCTGAGTCAATTGGACCCAAAATTCCCTCACAGCAAAATCCGCAGTACGCTGGATTCCGGCCTGCAAACCACCGTACAATCTTTACTGGACCGTCGTCTGGCCGATTTAAGAACCCAGAAGGTGCACAATGGGGCCGCGCTGGTGGTCGATCACCACACACGCGAAATCCTGGCGTGGACCGTTGCCGGCCAAATGAACGAGAACGTGCCGGGAAGTTTTCTCGACGCTGTCATCACCCCGCGCCAGCCGGGCTCGTCGATGAAACCGTTCCTCTATGCGCTGGCACTTGAAAAGGGCTGGACCGCCGCAACGGAAATAGACGATTCTCCTTTGGCTACTTCGGTAGGGCACGGCCTGCATAATTACCGTAACTACAGCCGATCGTTCTACGGTCCAGTTTCTTTACGTAAGGCATTGGGCAATTCGCTCAATATCCCTGCCGTGAAAACCGCACAGTTCGTCGGCATTGATTCCTATCTCAAATTTCTCCACTCACTGGGGTTCCGCTCGCTGACCCGGCATCCCGGTTTCTACGGCGACGGCCTGGCACTCGGCAACGGCGAGGTGACCTTATACGAACTGGTGCAGGCCTACACCGCGCTCGCCAACCGGGGGACCTTCGCTCCTCTTAAAACATTACTGAACGACCCTTCGTTCCACACTCCACGAAAGGTTCTGTCGGCGGAGTCGGCATCGCTAATCGCGCATATCCTGTCCGATCCCGAGGCGCGGCGTCTGGAGTTCGGCGGCGGGAGTGTACTCAACCTGCCGGTGCAGACCGCCGTCAAAACCGGAACGTCTACCGGTTATCGAGACGCCTGGGCGGTTGGCTTCAATGACCGCTATGTGGTCGGTGTGTGGATGGGCAACCTCGACCAGCTGGCAATGGACCGGGTGACCGGATCGACCGGACCCGGCCTGCTTCTGCGCGGCGTGTTCGCGGAACTCAACCGCCACCGTGAAACGCATTCCCTGTATCTCAGCCCGCGCCTGGTTAAACAGGAAGTGTGCGCACCCGCACTTGAAGGTGAGCCCTGTCACAGCGTGTCGGAATGGTTTGTTCCCGACACCGCACCGCAACCGGAGAAGCAAATTAAAGTCGCGTCATATCATCATAAATTTGAATGGGTGCAACCGACGCCCGGTCTGCAGTTGGCGATGGACCCGCGTATTCCGGACGACCACGAAGCGTTCGAGTTCGTGATCGACGGCGCAATGGACACCGATCAGGTGGAATGGGTATTAAATAGTAAACACATAGCAAATACAAAAGGCGGGCGCTATCTATGGCCCGTCGAGCGCGGCCAACACCGTCTGCAAGCCACTCTCCGAACGAACGGCCAATCGTATCAGCTCCCCAGAGTCAACTTTAGTGTTAAGTAATTTTTACTGCTTTAAAAATTCATCGAGGAGGGCGAAGAATTGGTCGATTTCTTCTTCGGTGTTGTAGAAGTGCGGGGACAGGCGGACAAAATTGTCGCGAACGGAGACGATGACTTTATTCTCTCTTAAATACACCGCCAGTTTTTTGTAGTCGATGTCTCCCCCGAAGCAGACACTGCCGGACCGCTCGCCCGGCTCGGTGGAGCTGAGAATTTTGAACTTGCTGTGGCGCAGGTATTCCAGGATACAGTCGCCGAGACTGAGAACGCGTTTCTCGATATGCTCGATTCCCTCTTCCTCCAGCAGAGCCAGCGCCGCGCCGAACGCGTAAATGCCAAGTGTATTGAGCGAACCTTCCTCAAAGCGGGTGGCGTCGGGCTTCAACGTGAAATCGTAATTGCCGTAATCGGATGAGTTGATGACGCTGTCCCATCCCACCACCGCCGGATGGATGTCGTCCAGCACCCGTTGGGAAATGTAGAACCCGCCCAGACCCTCGACACTCAGCATCCACTTGTGCCCATCCGCCGCCAGGAAGTCGATATTAAACTCTTTTACGTCCATGGGAATCACACCCAGCGACTGAATGGCGTCGACACAGAAGTAAATATTTTTCTCTTTGCAGAATTCACCGATGCGTTTCAGGTCGTTGCGATAGCCGCTGTTGAATTCCACCGAACTGATCGAGAGCACCCGCGTCCGCGAATTGACCTGCGAGGCGATCTGCTCGAACGGCACACGTCCCCGCACGGATTTCACGAAGCGGACGTCCACCCCCCGGCGTTGCAGGTTCATCCACGGATAGACGTTGGCTGGGAATTCGATGTCGGGGATGACCACGTTGTCGCCCTCTTTCCAATCGATGCCATTGGCGACGATGGAGAGTCCTTCCGAGGTGTTCTTGACGAACGCCACTTCACTGGTATCGGCGTTGATCAGTTTCGCGAAGCGGGCGCGTACGATTTCCACTTCCTTCAGCCATTCGGCATAATGCGCGGTGCCCTGCTCGCACGCCTCCTCGGCGAACGCGGTGATCGCTGCTTGGACGGGACGCGCCAGGGGCGCCACGCGGGCGTGATCCATGAACAGCCGGTGCTCCGTCACCGGAAACTCTTTTCGTATTTTTTGGATGTCCATTACCTAAACCTAATTAACCACCGATGAACGGAAATAACGCCCTTCCTTTTTAAGGAGGGGAGACTTTTATAATTCGCCCTGCGCGGAACAGCTCGACCCTCTTACAATAGAACGAAAACCATATTTGTTGCGGATGCGGTCGATGCCGGCGTACAGCTTTTGCCATTGCTTGGCGTTCATATTCTCGAACAACTCCATCTGCGGCGGCGCGCCTGAAGTGAGCGAAGTGAGTGCGACGCCGACCAGCCGTACGCGCGTCCTCCGCGTGAACAGTTTTCGAAACAGGCCCACCACCGTATCAAATATGATGTGGTCTTCGCAAGCGGCTTCGTTCAGCGTGTGCGAACGCGTGACCGTTTTGAAATCGGAGTAACGCAGTTTAAGCGACACGCACCGGGCGCGGAGACCCTCTTCGCGCAGTTGCGATGCCGCCTTCTCCACCAGCCAGCTGAGTGTCGATTCCAGAAATGCCGGGTCGGTGGAGTCTTCCTCTAGTGTCGTTTCGCGGCTGATCGAGCGGGTGTCGTCGCGTTTCAGCACCGGCGAATGACTGATGCCTCGCGCCTTTTCATACAGGCGCCTTCCCCACTCGCCGTAAACCTCTTCCAACAGCTCCAGCGGCAGTTGTGCGAGATCCCGTACGGTATAGATGCCCATGCGCTTGAACTCCTCGCCGCTTTTGGGTCCGATGCCCGGAATGCGCCCGATGGGAAGCGGCGCGAGAAATGCCGCCTCGTGACCCGGCAGGATGCGCAACAATCCGTTGGGCTTGGCCATGCCGGAAGCGATCTTCGCCATCAGCTTGTTGCCCGCCATGCCGACCGAAGCGTTGATACCCACCCGGTCTAAAATTTCGTCATGCATGCGCTGAGCCGTGTCGGTCACCGGACCGTGCAGACGTTCGCATCCGGTCAGGTCGACGTACGCCTCGTCGAGGGACATCGGTTCCACCAGCGGCGAGTAGCAATCGAGAATGTCAAAAATGCGCGCCGAAAATTCGCTGTACAGGTGATGCGATCCGCGCAGGAAAACAGCATGCGGACACAACCGTTTGGCGCGGGCGATGGGCATCGCCGAATGCACGCCATACTTGCGCACTGCATAGGATGCTGCCGCGACCACCCCGCGTCCGTCGGGGTCGCCGCCTACGATCACGGGCTTGCCTTTTAGGGACGGATCGCGCACCTCTTCCACCGAAACAAAAAACGCGTCCATGTCGATATGCAAAATACTTTTAACCATAAAATCAAACCCTAATTAACCACAGATGAACACAGATAAACACAGATGGAAATCATAAAACCATTCTTTTAATGCCCATGCGTGAGGTTCCAAAATTGAGAATCAATCCCACTCGTATACCGGTAGCTTTTAAATAATTTAAAAGTTGGGCATGATGAGATTCATCAATCCCCTTTAATGCTTTCACTTCAATGATGACCTGATCATTGACTAAAATATCTGCAAAATAATCGCCTACAACTGTGCCTTCATACATCACTGCAATTTTCTTTTGTTGCTCCACTTTTAACTCGGTCTTTTGCAATTCCAAAACCATAGCGTTTTCATACACTTTCTCCAGAAAGCCTGCGCCCAGCGTATTGCTCACCTTCATACCGCAACTGATAATTTTTTCAGTGATCTTATCTGTGTGCATCTGTGTTCATCTGTGGTTAATTTGCTTTTCAGAATTTCCGGAGGACGCCGATGACCACGCCCTGGATTTTGAAGTCACCTTCTTTCACGATGATGGGTTCCATGGTGTCATTGGCCGGTTGCAGGCGGATATGGTCTTTCTCGCGGTAAAAGCGTTTCAGAGTGGCCGATTCGTTATCGAGCAGGGCGACGACGGTCTCGCCGTTTTTTGCATCGTCGCGGCGTTCGACGATGACGTAGTCACCGTCCTGGATATGGTCGTCAATCATCGACTGGCCCTTGACCTTGAGCACGAAGATGTCCTTGCCCGACGGGTCCGGCATGAGCGACATCATCTCGCGCGTCTCAATCACCTCGATCGGCTTGCCGGCCATGATGTGGCCGAGCAATTGGTATTCCGGCAGGGTGGTTTTCGAGGTCTCTTCCACCAGTTCGATGGCACGGCTCAGGTTCTGCTCCCGGCGGATGAGGCCCTTCTCCTCGATGTGGCTGAGGTGCTTGTGCACGGTGGCAGGCGACGACAGGTTGAACTTCGCGCAAATCTCCATGATGCTCGGCGCGTAACCCATCGACTGGATATGCTCCTTCAGGTACTGATAAATCTCCTTCTGGCGTTTGGTCAGATACATTGCCCGGGTCTCCCATTACAGTAAACTTCAGTCAATCACAGGTGAGTCTTACGCGGATGGAGGACATTGGAATCGCTGGCCCTTCCGCAGTGACCCGCCTGATTCAGGGTCGATTTAATGGCGCTTATCATAGGCGAAAATATGGCAAAAATCAACTGTTCACCGCCCTCTGGCAAGGGAGGTAACGAGCTTGCAGTTAACGGCAACCGATGACCATGGAGCGCATTTTAAAAATGAGTCCAGCGTCACGCTGGCCCGGTTCCCTTTACAAGAAGATCTTTGCATAAGCAAATTATACGGTCCTAATTATGTTCCCCTCCTTACGAAGGAGGGGATACAGGGGAGGTTGTGGTGCCCTATTCCCTGCTTTTAAAGGGTTTCATCTATACCCCCCCCACCTGTATCCTCCCCTC
>Ga0224501_10001458_pt1 | contig 18353 bp, 9 predicted proteins | sample SF_Oct11_sed_USG_4_FD_169105 | JGI IMG/M metagenome (GOLD analysis project Ga0224501, IMG submission 169105) | Sediment microbial communities from San Francisco Bay, California, United States - SF_Oct11_sed_USGS_8_1 | ecosystem: Environmental > Aquatic > Marine > Sediment | place: USA...
TCACTCCCAACTATGAACCTCACTCCCAACTATGAACTTCACTCCCAACTATGAACCTCACTCCCAACTATGAACCTCACTCCCAACTATGAACCTCACTCCCAACTATGAACCTCACTCCCAACTATGAACCTCGCTTAGAGTTCCGACAATGGGAAATCATCTCAATATCATCCTATACCAGCATGACAATAAAAGGTGTTGAGAAACCTGCCTTTGGGATTATATTTCATCATCACTCTGCCCATGACTGCTTGCACTAAACGGCTCTCCATTTGTAGATGAAGTGGCTTGCCACTACAAGGTTTTGAGTTCCGATCAGACCAGTACTGAGATTCGCAGCTGTACAGCATGTTGGCAGCGCCTCCTCATCACCAATGGGGTTACACAGTATGTATTTTATATTATCACCACCCCTTCCCAGTGTACCATAAATATAGGGTGAAACGATGGCTTAGTAGATAGAGTACTGGACTGTGGACTGAGGGTTCCCTTAGCAGTTCAGGCAAAACCTTTGTATCTCACAACACCCGTACTGATTTCGGATTGCAACGTCAAAAAAATGGGGTTACCTTTTCAATGGGGCACACCGCTGGCGCCACACAAAGGGTGTATGCAGAAGTTCTACTGATGATTCATTCAACAGACACTTCTGAAAGCTGCTCTGTCTTGAAGTGTCCTGAAGCATTGATTGTTCACCATTTCATGCGGAAATATGGCTGTCTCTCAAAAAACCATGCACATTTTGTATTGTAGGATTTCTAAAGGCTGTTTGGATGATCTATCACAAGAGGGTTCCAGTTTTGAGTCAGCAACAGAGTGTAACTCTGAATACCAGACCGGGAGATGTACTGATATCAACAACAATGAGGTAAGGATGATGCGGCTGGTTACGATTTACGAGTAAAGAAATGACTTATAGGTTGATTAACCCTCAAACCTCCCAGAACCTGCCTGGGACCCCTAGATGTAGTAATTGCACTCACTCGTTTTTTTTAGTAGGGCGGGTTATCTGGCAAACCCTAGATAGCAACTGGGTATGTGGCGAGTTGAGAGTGCAAGTGATGCATGGTTGGGGTTCAATCAACCTATAGGCCATTTGTTGACAAGTCACCCATTAAGATTCAAGATTGCTAGAGGGAGAGAGATGGATCTGTACCAACTCTGGGTGCAATTGACTCCACTAAGCCAACCCTGCTCTGACTTGTGACTTCACTAGTTAGAAGCTGCACCATAGTCTCACGGGGCCAATGGATGTCAGCATCATTATGTGAGACATGTATTTCACCCGGCAGCTTCACCATACTGTAAAGGCATCATATGAGGAAAGAGTGAGAAAGTACTCAGGCCTCTTATCATTCATTTGTAGGAATGTATTCGCTGCTGCAAGGCAAACTACTGCAATACGGCAATAGAGAAATCTGGTTTTTTGGCAGTGGTGACAACTCCAAGTACGGCAACCACACTCCTAGCTTCACTGTGTCTTCTGCTTGGAACACTAGCTATTACTCAGGCATAGCTGGACTATGCCTAATGCGCGTGACTGAGTGAGTGACTAGTTGCTGGTAAACCAGGAACGAACCGCCTGAGTTTGATGGACGGTCAGACACAAAGTATTTTTTATGTTTTTACTGCGAGACAGAATCATAAGTGTTCTACTAATCAGGTTCATTTTTTCAAGCGCTATTATCACATGCAGCTGTGCAACTGTTTAGTTCGATTACACGATTGAGTGGTATCCCTACTACTACCACTAGTACTAGTAGCGTTTTGATTGGACACTGGTCATGTGATCTTGAGCAGACGGATGTATTTGATGATGTCACTGGGTGGCTGGAGATAGTCTAAGATCTGCTTTGCAGTGAGATATTATCTATGAAAACCCCCATGACGGATGTTGCATGTGAAATAAAATATTGAAAACCAACTTTGGTATTGACTAACCAACTTGTCACATGCAGAGCATTCCTACGACTTTACAAGGGATTTGTCTCGGTTGAACTGTCAAGAGTGGGAGGAAAGGCATGTTGAATCCTTTTTAACTTGGTGTTTCTCCGAGTTATTAGATTTTCTGCTTGCGCCTGTGTGCCCCATAGTACAGTGGGTGTGGGTGGGCCTCCTTTGTTCAAATTAGTATCTGAAACTGATGAGGGTGTCACTGAATACAATAAAGGAGATCGAACAAGGGACTCCCGAGTTCAAGGCCCAGTATGCAATCCACTAAGCCATCGCTTCGCCGCGGTGTGCCATCGGGAAGGCAACTCCTTGTGTAATGAATGTCATGTCATTAGGACACAACCACCACGAGGTATGAGCTTTCTGCTGCTGGATTAGTGATTTCTGGTTTATTTATAAAAAGAAGAATATCTACTGATAAAGGACAATGTAGATCAATAATGTTAAGTCTAGGCTACAGCACCAAAGGCATGTCCAGCTAAATACAACAAAAGATGGGACTGCTAAAAATCTATGTTCATCCAGGCCAGATTTGAGCAAATAGATGCAGTCGCAATAGTAAAAACGTCCACTGGGTTTAATAACTTTTGCGTATCCTCTTGATAATACTTTTGCTTAGTCGTCACATTCATACTTGCTTGGGTTCAGGTGAGCACAAAGAGCGTGGGCACTTGCATGTGCTGAATGTGAGCTTACCCACTGTCCACAGACTATCTCAGATGTAACTGACCCATATACGACACTACACTAGGTCATCGGAAAGGCGGATAAATCTAAATGCGAACGAGGAATAAGAAAATAATGTTAAAAATATTCTGGGATGAAAAAAGACTGCCACAAGTGAGTTAGTCCAGTAATGGAGGTTAGTAAGTGTTCAGGAGTTTTGTAATCTTAAATAGTTCTGAACCAGACGTGTTGCTGAAGAATTGAGCAATATGGAAGATTTTCAGCCTGTCCATTTGACTAAACGTGAGGCGATTTATCAGTTTGCCTCGAGCCAATTGCAGCCAAAGCTCAAAAGCTTGCCGTCTGTTCTCTGAGAGGGTGATAATTTTAACCTCATCTTCTTTCGGACCCCACAGGATGTAGCGTAGGATTGCAGCGATTGTCTTAAGGTCACCAAGGTCACCGGCATTTTGAACCATGTCATCCATAGTGACGAAAAACTGTCCTTTCGCGAGCTGTGGGCAGATATGCGAGATTTGAATGAAAAAAATTCTTAACTTCTGACACGTAAGAGCCTGTTTACTGCTATTCGTAACGTGTTTCACGTTGATCATATTGTACTGAACGCTTGACAGACCATCAACGTCGGTAGTCACAAGAAAGTCAGTCGCGTTTATCGAGTCCGGGGTGACTTGTCGTTCATTCAGAGCAAGGACCGTGTTTATTATCTGTAGAACGATGTAAAGAACATCCATTTCAAACTCTTCGAACTTCCTCTCTTCTCTAACGAGTCTCTCGATGTGTTCCTTTACCGACTCAATCATGTGATATTTCGGTAGCACAGTCACATGACACGTAACAAGTTGTCGTGCTGACGCTCGACTGTCACATCGATTTAGCCCCGTTTGTCTGGTTGAAGAAGTTGGCGTGACAGGTTCTGCCCCTGGAGGAAGGAAGTTATCCCCACCAGCCATGGCTAGTAGATGACCGGCAAATGAATCAGGGTCACTTGGGGTTGTGAGGCCATCCAGATTGTTATTGTTGTTACAGTTTAGTTCAGCAAGATTGTCAATTGAGTTGGAGTTCGAGTCGATGTCCGACTTGCATTGCATCGAGTTTGAAGTTGATTCTGCAGCAGGTACTTCCTGTTCTGACTCTATTTCCTGTTCTGACTTGACTTCTTCCACTGAGTCATTGGTAGTCAGCTCAATGATCGCATCATCATCACTAGTAGCCACGTCACTAGCTGATTTACTTTCCTCTTCCTGTTTAGCTAGCCCAGAAGAAGGAGCAATAGTTTCTTCTGGCTCCATATCAGTTGCTGCTGGGTTTAGTTCTTGCGTCTCAATTTTAGAATCGTCAGACTCAATCATCTTCTGAGCAGGTGTCTCTATTGTTTTTTTGACGGATTCAAGATCATCACCCATTTCAGGTTCAGCACCACTGTCACTCGTTGAGCCAATCTTGAAATGGATTGGTTTATCATCCGCTACCGGCGTACAGTCATTCTCGGTACCATTGGACAGCTCAGTATCAGGAATACTCTCATTGGCTGGCTCGTCATCACCACATTCTCCAGCTAGAGCTTCTAGAATGCTATCCGCAGCAGCTTCTTGCATCAACTCCAAACTGAGCGACTCTGAAAAAATCACTTTAACGATTAACCTATCAAATGAAGCTGGAAGAAAGCCTCTTCTCCCTAATGGTCGGTTTAACCTAGGAACGTTCTTTGTCAGCGGTCAAAGGACAGTCTTTCCCATTGTTGCTTACTAATTTGACCACCGTTGCCAGCGCCACCTAAAATAAATATGGCGACCTGACCGGAAATAGTTTGCACGGGCAATTTGGTGGCCTCTTTGCAGTTTTTGGTTCCTCTTTGAAACAGCGTACAAAGCTTTATTGTTTCTAACGTCCAAAGAATGATTCAAAAGAACATTCTTACTAGCCGCCTTTGATGTTAGCTCGTGCTTTGCCCGGAGAATGATTGAGCTTACAAAGAACATTCCTAGTTTGAACCAAACATAATTGTCCCGTTACGTAATCTTGGCTGAAACAGCCTCATGAAGACTCTGGTAGGACTAGTCAATGAGGACTAAAGAGAAAACCACACGGATGGCACGAATGAAAAAGACCAGAGAAGGGAAAATATGAATGTCAAACCCACCTAATTATTAAAAAAAACAGAGAGAGTAACAGAATTGTGTATAGTTTCGTCATTATGCCTTTTGTGATCACTTAACTAGTGACTAGTTCAGTTTCTTACCATCTTTGTTGGTACCTTTCGCAAACACTTCATCGTTAGACGACTCAACAGAATCTTGCAGCTTTAGTCTAGAATCTTTAGGAGTTCGGTCTGAGGCTGTATCGAAAGACGAGCAGGTAGGTAGCGGTTTAGGAGGCAACTCCAATTTACTGGGTCTGGAGGCAGGCTGTGACAAAAACCTCTGCATCTTGGGTGCTTTCGTGTCGGAATCTGCATAAAACAAAACAAACTAAATTTTGATCAACATGTAATGAGTAATGCTGAGGAGGTATTTTGTCAGAAAGCAGGCTTCTCGTGATGGCGGGATTACACTAGAGCAGCCACGGCAGCGGCGAGCAGCAAACAACACAGAGATCGGCACCGCAGGGGTGCTTGCATGAGCAGCACCGCTGTCCGCGTTCTGTAGCACAGTGCCGTTGTGAGCCGACACTGCATTGTCCGAGGCGGGACAGGTGCAGCGACCAATTAAAGTGTCGATCTTATTTATTTCGGATATATTTCTACTTCCGGTAGTGAGGTCAAGGGTGAATAAGGGTGTCGAGGGTAGAGCAATAAATTTGAATCTGCATTGTGATTTGTTGTCGCTTGCAAGCCATTGGAAAAATAGATCCGGCGTTCCACTGCTGGATCACCACAAGCTGACATCAATTTGACAGCCATTTTGAGCGGTTTTACAACAAAAACTGGCCAGTTGCTGTTAGTGTAAACTCCACTTGACTAATCATTGTCATGGTGGCTTGGAATGTTATACTGAGGTGGTTTCCTGTTGCCTTCCTCAGTTATTCATTGTTTAAATATAGACGTTATAAATAACATCTGTATATTTTTATCTGTTACATTTATTCACCTATATACCTATCTATTATATACGTAAATAACGTATATTTTAATGTTATTTTGTAACTCACCTGCCGCTGTTGTGGGAGAAGAAGTCACTGGAGCAGCTTTCTGTTCACCTAGTAGACTACTAACTATGTGTGGAGAAACAGTAGCCTCGAAACTCACACTAACTGGCAGCAGATTAGCCACAAAGCTGTCTACTTTTTCTGGCTGCTTCAGTGAGATCTGCAAGGGTTGAAATGATTTTTGTACAAGTTGAGTTTGGATACAATAGGTGTGGCCAGCCAGCGCGACACACCAAGTTTGCTGGAAAATTATTCTGACAGACTTTATGATTTACAACACCTACTGGCATAGCTGTTAAACCACTAGACTAGCTACAATCACATCGTACCTCCTCCGACCATACAATATATGTCTATTGAATTTGTCCAGTCAAGGGCAATGTTGAGTGTTTTCAAATTGAATTTCTGCTCTCCAGTATGATACTGAGATACGAATGGAGCACCACGGCATAAATAAACATGGATTAGAATTTTGCCTCCATCATGTGAAATACAAAGAGGGGACAACAACTTCAGACAAATAGCTGTGCTTATTTCATAAATCAAGGTCGCAAGTGTATCAATGAATGCCTTGATCTAATTCGCTAGTAGACTACCGGTAACTAAAAAATAACAATAAACTCACCATAACATTAAATGTAGGTGATGGTTGATTTCTCCAGTGAGCTAGATAGACTACACAAGTCTTACTGGAGTAAACTGGAGAAAGTTCATTAGCTATAACTAGGTCTCCCCATTTAGGGGCGGAGCCAGAAGGAGGCGTTGGTATGACCTGAAACAAAAACTGTTGTTTTAAAAAGGGATTATTATCGATGAATGGTTGCTTATTGCTCTGCCCATTCTCTTTTTTGGTTTTACAGTTGGTGACTAGAATGGACACTATACGGCTTATATCAATACTTTATTGTCCAAGGTTGAGACATGAAATATGACTTTGCTGGAATGACTTTAAGGCCGCTCATTGGTTGAACCCTTCAACGTTTATGCATATGCATAAAGCGGACCTTATTTTTTAAACCTTGTGATCTGAAAATAACAAGGGCGGTGCAAACGACATTCATGCCCGAGCTGGAAATCAAACCAGGGCCTTGCTGGTTCAAAGCCCAGTAGGTTATCCACTAAGTCATCACTTCACTTCGTAACATTTCCCTGCAGAAACATCGACCCATCAACGAAAGGAAACTTACCTCCTTAGGGTGGTTTTTGTGCACATACATGGCACTGAGCTCCCGTAATGTTGAGACATTCATAGTAGCCAACGCGTCAAAACAGAGAGGCAATGAGTCAACTGCAGAGAGTCTGGGTTCCCTCCTGTTGGTAAACAACCAATAATAGATTAAACAATGGCTCAATCATGATCACTTTAATAGTCTAAATCGAATGGGTGAGTCTGTTTAAGGCGTCAATTCACCACAGCATTTCCCCATTACCTTTTCATGAGCCTGATTTTATACACCCACCCACCCTACACCCATCTACCCCACAGAGGGCTGGCGAGTTGCGTACCATAACTTGATGTGCAGAAGCCCATCCTAACCCCTTACCCTATAACACCTCCCCCACCTCATATTTTATGTTTTGATCACTGGACGCACCTCGTGTTAATATTTAGACTAGGTGACTTCTGTTTCTTCATAAGCATCAGTTCTCCAGAATTTTTCTTTTGTCGAATCACCGTACCTGACTCGTACCCGGAGTCATGAGCACCTGGTGAAACCTTACCTGACCTCACATCCTCCTTGACTCTGAAAAATTCACAAGTTCAAGGTCTTGATGGGGTCACTAGCATCCGATGGGTAAACAAATCAGATACACCATTTAAGGAAACCCAGGAATTGACCAATTTTGCCGCTCTCGCCTAACGCCCATCGACTAATCACAATGTTTACCTAAAGTCGATTGATCAATCACTGTGCTTTGCTAGAAGTCATCAACCAATCAGCAATCACTGCGCTTACCTAAATTCTACCAACCAATCACCGCGCTTACCTAAATTCTATCAACCAATCACTGCAATTACCTAAATTCTATCAACCAATCACTGCAATTACCTAAATTCTCCTGATGAGCTTCCACTGCTGTATTCACTACTCTGAATGCTTGGCTGGCGGCCATGCTGAATGGGGGCCATCTTGTTTCTGTTGGAGATTGTTGAGCCGGGACTGGGACTGTCGAATGTCGATGATCCGCGTCTGCTATCTTTGCCTGAACAAAGGCAAGACAATCTTCTTTAAGATACATAGTGTTAATAAACCAATGACTTATAGTTTCCAGGATCTCAACGGAGTTATCTCCTTGTGATCCAAAACCAACTAGGGTGAAAGACAAAGAGGCGTCTGGACTGGGCATCGCGCAATGTCCCATCACTTCACCCCTGAACAAGTCAACTCCAGTAGTGGTATAAATCATTGTTATGTCATACTGAATTGGCTGAGCATTATGCATGTGGCTTTCATATAGGGTACAGTAAAATCAGTAGCTCGAAATTACTATTATCTATTAAGAGTATCGATCAAAATTGAAGAAAAAACAGCTTCGATTTTAAGTGCTAGCTGTTATGCGCAATTGGATTTATTGGAATGTCGAACAACAAAGAGTTTGATCTTACCAGAAACACAATGATTTTGTTAATTTGTTACAATTTTAAACCCGTGTGCTTGGGATTTGATTGACGCCTGTCACCGAAACGCTCACTTCTTCACCTCCCTTGTTAATTAATCAAGCAGACAAAACACTTTCCAAAAATAGAAACCATTGGTAGGGTTTGAACCGATGAACCTGCTTGACGAGAGCAGTGCTCTACCACTGACCTATTGAGGTGCATGCCAAGCCATTCAAGAACTATAAGACTCGCGGTGTTTAAAGGCTGCAGAGAAATTTCTCAGGCCAGTGGTCTAAGGTCAATACAGGATGAAAGCCCTAAGATGGCCACCGAGATAGCCTCTATAGGTCAGTGGAAGAGCACTGCTCTCGCAAAGCAGGGGTCGTGGGTTCAAACCCCACTGGAGGCTTCCTAGTTCTGGAACTTGTCTGGGGGCTTGGTATTTTTGGATCATATTCATGTACGAGTGGTTAATCGTTTTATCAAGCAACGGGGGTGGGTTATTGGGCGGTTTTGAGACAGGTTTCAATCAAATCTCAAGTACATAATTTTAAATCATAACAAATTAATAACAACAGTTGACTCCATCCACCACGCCCACTTACCGTTCTTTAGTATGCTGAAAGTTGGCGGGAGTTGCTGGCTCGTGTACATTCCATTGTTCCCGCGAGTTCTTTTGTTTAACGTTGCGCCAGCAGCTACAGGGGCATGGGAAGAATAGGTTTATGGGCAATTTTCTGCAGTGAACCAAGAGGAAACAATAGAAACTGGCATAGAATTATTAGCGCTAGTGTGTGGACAGAAACAAACAGTCAGTCACACAGATGAACTAGTAAAACCTAAATCGTGGACAATTATATGACTTTGGTCTTCCATCTTGTTTTTTGTTTTTGTATACTACGATGAGGCCTCTTTAAGACAGGAAGTGGGCACAGTGCCCGCCTCTTGACTTTTGTGGATTATGTTGGAATGCTCGATTTGGCGGGGAATTCTGGGATTCCGGGGTGGCAGCCCTAGTCTGTTCTGTCGGCCAAATTAGGTGGTGCATTTTGGGATTGGGCAGGAAGCAACATGGCAGCCCCAGTTGACACAATTGCCAACTCAATTAGTATTATTGAGTCACATAAATTGCTCACGATCTAAGTTTTCTAATTCATATATGCCAAAGTAAAGAACACAACAGACGCTTTATCCTGGTAATCATACATGTCCTAGCTGTTTATTTGGATACTAATTTTTGTTTTTCGCGGATGGAGTCAATAAACCAAAGGTAGAATGGTCCATCGACAGTACGTCCCATAGAGAATCTATGAGTGTGCCTCTTCTGTATTTAATATGAAGGAACCAAACTATCTGAGGTACCGTATAGCTTGGGTACGGAGATTTACCACGCACACGAACCGATTTTAAATACATGCAGAATGCACAACAACCATGAAATCAATACACTTATAGGAAAAAAGATCTGCTATATCTATGCTGTACACAGTGACCCCTCAGTTTCAAGAATTTATCCTTGTGGTGAAACACGATTTTGATGAAAACCATTATAATACGTTACCAAATTGATGACCAGATGAAGTTTCCACTATTTTATGTCTTTAAAAATGAGTCATCACCGCGTGCAGATCAGGATTCACATGCTGGAGTGGACATGCAGTTATAAAAAGTGCAAAAATATACAAGATCAATACTTACAACCCCATTCTTCCTCTAAACAAAATGAAAAAGACACTAAAATGTCCATAAGATATTATATTGGGCTCAAAGATTTCCTAAGATTTTCTGTTTCGACCTACATCGGTATGTTGTGGATCGAAGGAAGTTGACATTGTTTTCAAAATGGTCAACAGTCTGCCCAATAGAAGAGAAAATAACTCTGTGAATGGGTCGCCTTTATTTAACATTGCAATCCGAATCTGATGCGAGGGATTTCTGAACTGGGAGCCGAGTACGAGGGACCTCTGATTCTACACCCAGTGAGTTACCATCTGGAATTTTCTGACATCAACAAAGAATTCAGAATTCTCTAAAACTCCCAAAATTCTACGAAATTCTTCGGAATTTTCTGGAATCTACAAGAATCTACTCCGGAAAGGAAGATTTTTACTCACCAATGGCATCATGACGGCTCACAGGCCTGTTCTCTGACATTCTCTGCAGATATTTGTCTCGCTTATTAACGAGGTCGGTATCAGAGTGTTCCTTGACTGGGGCAGGCGGAGGTTTCTTAGTTGGTCTTGCCAAGGTCATGGTCGAAAGTTGTGGAGTGGATCTGTGAAAGAGGCCTTGATTTATAATTTTAAGAACTACATTATGTCTATTCTTGAAATCTCGATGATAGCTTTTGTTCATTTTAGTTTAAAGGGTCAACGTGGTTTGAAAAATATTTTGTCAATTCATACAAGTAGAAAAAAGACAGTAAGTTACCTGTATGTGGTGGGAGTTTTACCCAGAGCGGGATTACTCTGGAACATAGCCGAGTGTTTCGGAGTTGTCTTCTTCGATGACTTGGGTTTCTGTAATACAAAAATATGGCAATAAAATGAAGAGTCGGAGTATGGACCATTTTCCCTTTACATGGCAGGAAAACTCAATAACTCATGAGTATAGATTATGGCTCGAATTCGGGAGGACCCTAACAGGCAAAAAGCAAATATCTCCTGAAAACCTATTGTTCTTTTTCTGGCTTCGAACAAATCGCAGGTGGTTTTCTTAACTGCCCAATGCCATTTGGAATCCATGCATACAAATTTAAAAGCAACCGGGTATACCTTGTCAATCGAGTCCAATACAATTTCTATAGTGTGCCCCAGAGAGAAGGGAACTCTATGGGTGGCCCTTAATGTACCCGGTAGAGAAGGGATCCTTATGGGGGGCATCCTAATAAACATTTCAAGAGCCGAGTACAACAATTACTGGGGCTAGAAGCAGTATCATTTGAGTAACAGCGTAACCTAGTCTTTTGATTCTACATTAAAGCTGTTTATGATCTGAAAGCCTGCAAAAAGTGGTTCAAGCTTGAAAGCAGGCATTTTTAGCTTAGTCACGCACTGTTATTGACACACATGGGTGTTTTTTAATGATGGGCTTGCGCGTCCAGTTCCTTAGGGTGTGTCGCAGTGTTGTGAATCACTGTATAATAGTGCTGGGTGGACTAGAAAAAACCCCGACATGATTTCATAGTACGCCTTTAATTGAATCAATGCAGGGAAAAACTAACCCTTTTTTCAACTCGAGGTGCATACACAACATATTTGACCCATGTGTCCCTCATAGAGATGGTAACTCCCAAGACCTCCCATTTATTCAATGTCACAATCCAGATCAACCAAGGAATTACAAAATGATGCCCATTGTTAGATCCATTAAGCCACTGCTTCACGCTATAGGTGACTCCAACATTGCAGCGTAAAAATATTGGTTGGATATAATAAACAAATTCATTAAATGAATTTTATTAAAGAATTATAGCCAAACGACCAACCTAAACAAGGTTTTGAGGGAAATAGTTGTGTAAGTACGACTGTTTAGCTCAACTGAAAACAAACAGCACAAGGACAGGAGTTGGTGGGAAGTGAGCCTACCTCTTTCATAATGAAGTTACTCTCTACAAACTTATCTTGCCACTCAGCCTGTAACAGAACCGTAGAAACATAAACGCTTAGACTAACCCATAGCCTGTTTTTTTTATTTGTGACCATTTTGATCGCCGGTAGGTTAGCTGAAGAGCCTGAAGAAGTTGTATTCCCTCGTGTTTTTTTAATGAATGGGCTTTTGACAACTTGGCAGCGCCCAATGCTTCTCCGGGTATTTTTTAGCTAGAATACATGTGAGCAGGTGGGCAGAAGGGCTTCATGACGGTGTTTCTAATCAGGGTTCACGCTTTACCACTGAGCTATCCCGGTAGTATGAAAACAGAAACTTGACCATTGGCGTATTCAGTACAGTTTTTTGTTCCGTATGTTAGTCATTTCATAAATAGAGAGTGACTTAAAATCTTGAGATTCACATTTGCAAGGACACAAGGCCACATCTGCAGTGTATGCGGTGGAAGGTAGATCGCATCAATTGATCGATTTTATTAAATGGAAAAATTTGAAAACCAGTGAATCATTGTAATTAGTTTTAATTGTTTTATTGCCAATTGATGCAATGGGTTGAATTGATCTGCTGCATATATGTTTTTCATTTAATTATAAATTCAAGACAAGTGAATAGTTTATAATATTATGCCAATCGCCCTCTGCCACTAAAATTGTTGTCAGACATTTTACTGGAAGTTTTACAGCTGCAGTCATGATACGGCGAGTGTTACTTAATATTCTAACTCACAGCTACCTTGGCACTAATGTTCTTTTGCTACTAAACCCGCAGACATGATACCTGAAATCTCATAAGGATTGGTACATAATAATAGTTGCTTTCAACGCCACCGAGGAAACTTTTCCGGTCTGACAGCTTAATCGATCATGCAAAACTTTGATGCTTGAAGCCCATTTAGACTTTGAGACTTTTTAGGGGTAGCTTAGTGAAAACCACATCAGACTTACGAGAAAAATGGTAAGAATGGGCGTGAAAGGACCATTCTTTCCTCAATCCAGCTTGACCTTGACCTTTTTTGGGCGATGTTGAAACAAGGACGCCCACCCATAGACCTGACTTTCCCTACATAAGAGCCACTTCAATCTTTGGCCCTTACATCACCAGCAGATTTATGAATGAACTGATCGATTCAGATGAGACACGCCTAAAGCCAATATGTAGGACCATCCGCAAACACATAATATCATTTATGATGGACAGTAATATATGGAGGCATTTCCAACCGTATGCAGGCAAGTCTCCAACAAAACACTTGAACAACCTGAAGAGGCTCTCTAGTCAGGTACGCACAGCATCAATTTTTTATTGGAGGAAAACAAACTCAATGAAATTCTGAGGAATCGGGAGATTGTATGAACGACAAACAATTCATACCTTTTAAGTCTGTCCTTTGCAAGCATGGTTAGTATAATCGTGTCCTTTGAATTGAAGGGTGCTTATTTAGGCATAGAAAGCACCGACAGCTTGGTGCGCAGAACCAAACATATGTACTCCCTATCAACGGTCTTGTTTTCGTGGGTGTAGAAAATCTAAGTTTAAAAGTCTTGGCCAGACTCTAATTGGGAAGAATTAAAATCGTTTCTGTTTTTATTTTATATCCCGTTTCAAGACACGTATCTTCTCGATTAATGTTACGTTAATCACAAAAGGATGCTAATATCCGGGCCGAGAAGTCATTACGTCGTGTCAAGTGAACAGCATTTAATTTCTTCAGACCGTTCATCCATATCCGGGTTATTAGATAAAGAACTACACATATTTTTATCTTCAGACTCATTAGTTAATGTTCCTCTCAGAAATTGACAGCCGAGTCTAATTCCTGTCTGCTTTTCACATAAAATATGTCTTATGCCGACGCATTGTCTTGAACATTGAAATGTGTCTGCTAGGTAACGCAGTCACCGTCAGGATCTTGGAAAAAAACGCTAGATTTTACACGTACATACCGATATGTCCAAACCAATGCTTTCACTGAGACTGTGTGCGGAGATAAATTGTTTTTGAATGGAGCATCGGAGGAATAAAAAATCCATATTTATGAGATCATTAAAACATTCCCTTGAAGGGACATGTCAAATTATCATGCTGCCAACAAAACAGATCAGATCAACCAATGAGAAAGATTGGCTACCCTAGTGGATTGAGAATTACCATAGCATGCGTGGTGGTATGTCATACTGCATAGGATAGGTTTTAAATCACAAGGTCAGCTTATTTAAGTTTAGCTCAGACTGCACAGTTAGTCTTCATTTTCTATTATCTTACTCAGACACTTTCCGTCTTGTTTATAGCACCTCCTAAGCCTGAGGCTTATTGGAGCAATAGGAGCTAGGAAAATTTATGTGATGAGTTCATACTCACAGTGGGGCCTCTGCGTGAATAAGAATATTAACCCAGGATTTTCTGTTTTGGCCCAACTACTCTAGCCATTGAGCCAAGGGATTGGATGGATCGGCATCGGATGACAAACCATCACCCTCGATCAGGCCAAATTAATGACACCAGTCTCCGATAATCAGACGTCTGTATTCAAAACAGAAAATGCTTTGCACCATCCGCCACAAAGCTACGTAGGTTCTCTCATGTTCAGATTAGACGTCGAGTTTTCTCGGCGAGTTTTGGCCGTCGGGTTTTCTCGGCAAGATTTAAAACTCGACTCGACGCCGGATCAAACGTTGAGTTTTTTCTCTCGGCGATTTACTGATAACCGCATGCCGGAAAGCCAAACCTAACTCTTACTCTAATACCATGTTAGAATCTCTAGTGGACTCTAGTATCTGTCCTTGATTTTCTTGTGTGGATGAAAGAGGCGATCACACATATGTGTGTTAGCTGACAGGATGCGATAAATTACAGAGTACAACTGGTGTTATATAAAACTCGCCCCTCGAGGAAATGGCCTGGCATTTTAGTCATTTGGTCTATATAACAATGCAGGTCAGGTAGCTGTATTGGCCAGACTCAAAGAGCCAGCACCACGATGGTGAATGCATCACAAAGTCATGATGGTTTGACCAGATATAGGACCGTGATATAGCACCAGTATATGCAGTCTCTTTGGTCTAAGTCATGTGACTTTTGGGAAACCTTCAGTAGTTCACAAATCTTCATCACACCTGTTTGCCAAATTGGTTAAGCCGACCCTTAAAGGACTGTTTGTTTCAGTTTTATTAACGCAATCACATCCCTCAGTGAATTTATAAACCATTGCGCGCATCCAAGATAATCTGCAGAAAAATTTATAGCAACTAGGAATCATAAGACCCAGGCTTTGTGCTTAGTAAACAGTGCATTAGGCCCAAAACCAAAGGTCTCTGGTTAAGTTCCCAGGTCTTGCATCCCTCACTGTTGACCAGGGATAGCAGGATAGCTCGGTGATAGGGCGCTGGGCTTGCAATCACAAGAGCCTGAGTTCTAGGCCTGATCGTAAAAGACTCCTGTTGTGAATGTGACCTCCTCACATCGGTAGCCAAAAACAGCAAGCCTCTTTATGAGGTGAAGCATTGATACTGACTCACTCATGGTGTTTCACAGTCTGCGTGCTTACCTCTCCGCCATTTTGTCGACGCTGACCATTTTCTCCTTTGAAGGCTGATGTTCTGTCATAAGGCCACACCCCTTTTAGTGCTGCAGGATCTTCAGACTGTGCCGCTGTTGAGCTCACCTGCAATAAGAGGTCATCGGCATGAACTCCTGCGTCAGCCAAGGACTATCTTTTATACGAACTGCTGACTTCCATATTGATAGCTGGATAACTCAGCGGTTAAACCATTCGACTTGCAACTGTTAGAACCCGGGTTTGAATCTTAGTCATGATGGACCACTGACAGTCAAGAGTACGAGCTCCTCACCTCCCAATCCTACCTCGCAACAAAAAGAGCAAGACTTACTGTGATAAGAGCGTTAATACTGACCCACTCATTGGTCTCCATCCTAAGCTGTAACTGGTGAATAAATAACATTTATCTAACCCAGCTGATTCACCATTGCAGTGAGGACGTCAGTTGAGAAAAAAGTGGCTAGAGCAATTGACTCATGATCAAATTCCAGTCATTGCAAGCTTCCGCTATGAAAATGGACTCCTCACATAATCATTAGGTTCTTCCACTCCAGCAGTAACCTCAGGATTACCATATATCTGTTAACTAGGATGACCAAGTCTCACGAGGAAAATAAATGCTGCGGGATAGCTCAGTTGGTAAAAGCTCGGATCTGCAATCGAAGGATTGTAGGTTCGAGCCCCACTGCCCCGGGTGTTTTTCTGGTATGGGCCTTTAGCAAGCCTCTCACTCCAAAATGCTAGTGTTGGTTCTGATTGCCACGCTAACAAAAGGGAGGTCCCAACCAGTGGATTAGGGTTAGTAATCATTCCACAGTTGTTAAAGATCCACTTCTCCCTTCTCGATAAGAGTAGCCGAATTTCAGCGGGTGATTTGTAAAATTTCTTAGGTTGACTGATCCCAACCTGGAGTGATGATACTGACCCACACGTGGTGCTCCATGCTAAGCCGTAACTAGTCAAAAAACAAGTATCTAACCCGCAACTTTGCCATACATGAGAAGAAGATCAACATCCCACCTTGCAGGAAGGTTTGTTCATATTTTTGAGATGCTCATACTCGCAGCTGGAGACTTCCATGCCTGGGGGTTGAGCCCAGGTTAATCTCTATCGTTGTGAGCCCAGCTCTCTACCACTGTAGCTATCCCGCTATCCCTTGTCTGAATCGAGGTTATTGTATAGCTAGACGATAGCAAATACCCTACCCCTGTTATTTTCTCTTGGTAGTAACCCCGGGCTATTCTGATAACCGCAATACTTTGCATAGACTTTGCTATTATAAGCCTCTAGCTATTACCAACACTGCCGAACAGTGAGGCCTTACCAATCTATACCCGCTATTACATATGGCATGGTCAAGTCCAATCTAATGAAGCACCCTGGGAAAGGTATAAACCCATTGGGCCAATTTCTACACTGGTTTGGACATCTGACTCCATAAAAAATATAACCGGAGTCTAGTGGGAGCCGCTATAGCTGAGTACTTGGAGCCCTCACCACTGGGGCTCTAGGGTCTAGGGTTCAAACACATCTTGTGTGTGAGATTTTGCTAGAACTTACTCTGTTTACCCAGCAGAGATTGGCCTATTGAAAAGCCGGTTTTTAGGCTTGGAGAGATAAGAGCTGGAAATTATATGAGCAGCTAAAACCCCAAAGTGGAATCCTGAATTGACCAAGGTTTGAACCCAGAAAGTTTCGATCTTGAGGCAATTTCTCTACCCCCTGAGCTTTCCCACTGTGATATTTTAGGCTATGGGTTTTGTGACGTATTAGGGCTATAGTTGTTGTAACCAGCTTGGTGACACACTCACCCATGTATCCAGGTATTCCTTGGGCAGTTTGCTGTCCACAGGCACTTCCTCCTCTCTAGGGGTGCTACCAGAACCTGTCTCCTGAGTTATACTCTCACGCGACTTGCCTACAGATAAAAAAAGCCATTTTATTGTTTAATGACAGGGCCGGTCCTTTCGAAAGATCTTTTAAAAATGAGTTGAGTAAGTCATGGCTGTAAATTTCTACAAATTCTACAGCAGTGTTGCTACTGCGCATACGCCTGCCCCTACAATATTGAGGTTGTCATATGGATGGCTGAATAACTCTGGGGAACTGCGTATATTGAAACTCTATCCGTCATGGTTCAGACTAATTTTCTAACCGATACAGTCTTCCCATCTCAGATCGTAAGCTTTACCCTCTGCTATTAGGGATATATCAAATGCTACAATTTTTCTCATTAGTAAATGCGATCACTATCCAATAACTATTCTGCGTATGTGGTGCCCCATGTATCAAGATTGCCTCATGGATAAAAGTCATAAATGGTGAACCATTAATTGTAACTAATAAAACTGCACATTCCGAGAGTTGTAAGTCTGACTGATGGAGTTTATTTCTCAATGGCAAAAACCTTCATGATCACACTTTCTTCCTACCATTACGCTATTACAAAACCATAGAGATGACAGGATATCATTACATTTACGAAATAATAAAGCAATATATGACCCCTCTATCTGAGGACAAGGCAGGGGCTTAAACGAAGAATTAGATGAGTTAAAAGAGCCTAAAGGAAGAAATACCATCGACTAGGAGGTTGTCAAATGTTCTTATTTAAATTGAAAATGAAGGTACAGTAAAACCTTTTATTCAGTCACCATGGCACAGTGGGAGAATGAACAAATCTCACTGTCTGTCCTCCCTTTGGCCGGGGTTCAATTCCCACCCGCGGGGGAGTATTTCAAGAGATTTTCACTGGCTGATCACACTTTGCCAAGCCTGACTGAAAATGGTTCAATC
>Ga0224501_10001459_pt1 | contig 18349 bp, 23 predicted proteins | sample SF_Oct11_sed_USG_4_FD_169105 | JGI IMG/M metagenome (GOLD analysis project Ga0224501, IMG submission 169105) | Sediment microbial communities from San Francisco Bay, California, United States - SF_Oct11_sed_USGS_8_1 | ecosystem: Environmental > Aquatic > Marine > Sediment | place: USA...
CCTAAGAAAAGGAAAAAAGAGAGTGATTAAATGGCTGCGCCCGAGCTTGCGGGAGTACTGGTTCTTATTCTAAGGGAGGGGGCGAGTAGATCAAGGGGAAGAGAGGCCCAGCGCGCCAACATTATGGCTGCCAGAATTGTGGCAGAGTCGGTGCGCGCGCGCAGACACCTCGGGTTCAATCTTGTATGTCACTTCGTCAAATCTGCTCTCTGGTGAGAGGATATTCATCAAATGTCTATAGAGTTCAAAATGAATTAAAGCTTCTCTAATAGCCTCTTGTCTCTTGATGCAACACTTGAAATTGTCATTTTATTAAAGGGTTTTTCTTCTTTTAATAACCCTTTCCTCGGTCAACGCTACAGGAGTTGTTTAGTGCAGAGGTTAGGTTCACATATACGTTTACATTCCACGTTTTGCGGTGCTCAATACTGGATTTTGTCACCAATTTACCGGTAAAAAATACGCGCGTAGTCAAGCCCTACGATCTACAAGTCATCTTCAGCGCGGAACACATATCAACGGTATAAGCCATGTTTCGTTAAAATCGATAAAGGTTTCCGACACTATTCCATACAAAAGCCCGGGGCATTGCCTCAAAAATTGTATATTTTCCTCTCCAACCAGTGCAGTGTGACGGTACCACAATTTTAGGACGAAACTTTTGCAGTGCCTCCACCGTTCGACTAATCCTTGGCTCGCATTCTTTTCCAGCTAAATGAAAACCACCCATTATGGCATGAACCTTAGCAACTCCGGTTATTTGCTGCGCATAGAGTGTTGTGTTGACAATGCCAGCATGGGCACAGCCTGATATTACCACCAAACCTTTGCGCTTAACATTGATTATGATTGCTCGATCATCCCAAATCCACGGATCTGGTTGCCAGCTACCATCAGAAAAAACCCGCTGTCTTGGAAAACCTTTTTCGAAGTCAGTTTTGCGGGGGATTTCTCCGGTAACAAGTATGCTAGCATCCGCTAGGAGATGCGGTTGCTTTGTCCGTAAATACTTGGCAGGAGCTACTTGGTCTTCGCGTGGAAATTTTGGATATTTCCTTATAGTCCCGTCTGGATTAACTACGCCTCGGATTTTGAACATGTTTTCATGGACGATGATTGGCAGTTTTTTGGCAATAACTTTGAGAACACCTACCAATCCGCCGAAATGATCATAATGGCCATGAGAGAGAACTATACACTCGACTTCCCAAAGATTTAATCCCATTCTTCTTGCATTAGTCACAACTCCCTCTCGACTGACGCCTGTGTCAAACAGTATGCTATGAAAACTCCCTTCGGAAAAGACTTTAATTAATATTGAATAACCATGTTCAGCAAATGGAAGCCGAAAATGTTTTCTCATCCATTCTTCGTCCATGCGGTTTTTCACCCATTCTCGAACCTGATCAACCTCTTTCCTTTCAATTGTTGACAGGAAATCAACAGTGTTATCTGCTAAGCTTATTATTTCTACACCATCAACTTCATTAAGCGCCACCTGGCTAGCCATTTTCCTGATCGCCTCCTAGCTATAAAGTGCCTCTGTAGTAAATTGTTGCTGGGCATCCAACACATTTTTGCGCCTTATATCTATTGCAAGGTCGGCAGTCAACATTGCATGGTGTCGTTGTTCTTTCTTTATGTGTAAGATGCTCTCGTATGGGTAGGAAGGGGGAGTAGTTGATGTTGCCGATGGGGTAGAATTCAGATCGGCGTATTCCTTCGCTGCTTCTTAGTGAACATTTCTCTATTGATATGCTTTGAAGGGTTTCTGGGTCCTCTGCCATTATGAGGGCGATGAGGTTGTATCCTCCTAGTGTGGTAAAGATGTGAACCACTCTAGGACAGTTTCTGAAACGTTCGAGAAGCTTATGCATAGCCTCAGCGCTTTCAATTTCAAGGAATAGGATGGCTGCACAAAGTTTTAATGGTTCTATGTTGAGTAGCGCTGAAACCTTGATAACGTCTTGTTCAAGGAGGTTCCTTACTCTCTTCTTGATCCCCATACTTGTATAACCAACGATTCTGCTCAGCTCTTTGAGGGTTGTTCGTCCGTCTAGTTGAAGCTGTGAAACTATCTTACGATCGATCTCGTCCAAAGCTCTTCACCATTATAGTTTATTTTCTAAACAAAAAGTATTAATATAGTTTACGTATTAAACATCTTCTCTTTAGACTATGATGGACCGGTTGTGTATGGAAACTATGGAGAAGAAGGCTTTGAATGAAGAATGCGACGGAAAATGTGAATCTTGCTCAAAGGTAGATGCATGCACTGACCCTAGAAAAGAGCATTATCTGGAACAGCAAAGGCTCAAGCTCAAGATGAGTAGGATTAAACACAAAGTAGCTGTGATAAGCGGCAAAGGGGGAGTGGGCAAGAGCACGGTGACCGTGAATCTGGCAATGGCTTTTGCAATGCACGGTTACGTCAACTACGTTGGCATCTTTGATGCAGACATTCACGGTCCATGCGTGCCAAAAATGTTAGGTCTCAGGGGCCAGAGGCTTCAAGCTAACCCCATAGGCGTATTCCCTGTAATGGGACCGTTGGGAATCAAAGTCGTATCTATGGACTTCTTGATTTCAAGCGATGAGACGCCAGTAATTTGGCGTGGTCCCTTAAAAATGAGAGCAATTCAGCAGTTTTTATCTGACATAATGTGGGGAGAACTTGAATTTCTGTTCATCGATCTTCCACCAGGAACCGGTGACGAACCATTAAGCGTTATGCAATTAATTCCAGACATGGACGGCGTAATAATAGTGACGATACCCTCCGAAGTTTCGCAAGTCGTGGTGAAGAAGGCCGTTACATTCGCTAGACAACTAGGCGTTCCAGTAATTGGCATAATTGAAAACATGAGTGGTTTCATCTGCCCGAAATGTGGAACAGAGATTAACATCTTCAAAGTTGGCGGTGGACAAAAAATATCAGAGGATTTGTCGGTTCCTTTTCTAGGAAGCATTCCAATAGACCCCGAGATCTGTCGTGACTCTGATAATGGAATGCCCTTTATAACTGAACATATGGATTCCCCTGCAACAAAGGCGTTTATGGAAATCGTCAAGAGAATTGAACGCTTTTTAGAGCGCAGAGAGCGATTAGAAAGCCCACCTAAGCCGAGTCTACATGAGCGAGGAACTAAAAAATGAGTGCAAGGACAATAACCATAGACCCGATCACTCGTCTGGAAGGCCATGGTAAGATAGAAATTTTCTTGAACGAAGAGGGAAACGTAGAAAACGCCTATTTTCAGGTTCCTGAGCTTAGAGGATTCGAAAGGTTTTGTGAGGGAAGAAAGGCGGAAGACCTGCCAATCCTAACGCCAAGGATATGTGGCGTTTGTCCCGTCGCTCATCATTTTGCGTCGACAAAGGCTTTGGATGCTGCGTTCCATGTTGATCCTCCCGCGGCAGCTAAAAAACTCAGGGAACTCATGTACAGCGGCTATATGATTTACGATCATACACTCCACTTCTATTTCCTGGGTGCACCAGACTTTGTTGTAGGCCCTGACGCTCCACCTGGAGAAAGGAACATTCTTGGAGTAATAAAAAAAGTTGGCTTGGACATCGCCAAAGAAGTAATCAAGCATCGAGCTTACGGTCAGAGAATCACTGCTATGATTGGGGGAAAGGCAACCCATCCCGTTTGCGGACTACCAGGTGGCATTTCTAAACCCATCACAGAGGAAGAACGTCAAGAAATCGAAAAGATGGCAGAATCCAGTGTTGAGTTCGCAAAATTTAGTTTAAAATTGTTTGAAGATGTTGTGTTGAAGAATAAGAACTATGTGGACATGGTTCTAAGCGATGCTTACACTCTGAAAACATATTACATGGGCCTGGTTGACGAGAACAACAAACTCAACTTCTACGACGGCAAAGTGCGAGTTGTTGATCCTGAAAACAAAGAGTTTGTGAAGTTTGCTCCACACGAATATTTAGACGTAATTGAGGAGCACGTTGAAGAGTGGAGTTATGTCAAGTTTCCATACTTGAAGAAAGTAGGGTGGAAGGGCTTCGTTAGCGGATTAGACAGTGGTATCTATCGTGTTGGACCCTTGGGAAGGTTAAACGCCTCAGAAGGTATGGCAACACCTCTAGCTCAGCAAGAATACAAGAGAATGTATGAGACCCTTGGCGGAAAGCCCGTTCATTCAACCCTTGCATTTCACTGGGCCAGATTGATAGAATTATTGTATGCAGCCGAAAGGTGCTTAGAGCTAAGCAGGGATGAAGAAATAACGAGCAGAGATATTCGGAACAAGCCTCGTAGTCCGGGGGAAGGAGTTGGGATTATTGAAGCCGCAAGAGGTACTCTAATTCATCACTACATTTTGGATGAAGAAGCTCTAGTTAAGCGAGTTAACCTGATAGTAGCCACGACAAACAACAGTCCAGCTATATGCATTTCCATAAAAGACGCGGCAAAAGCCCTCATACAAGGTGACAACGTGAACGAAGGACTATTGAATAGAGTAGAGATGGCTTTCAGAGCTTATGACCCTTGCCTTGCCTGCGCCACACACTTTGCAATAGGTCAAATGCCCCTTCAAGTCAACATATATGACCATAATCAAAAGTTGTTGAAAACTCTTGAAAGGTGAGTTTAGTTGTCCAAAAGAGCTGCACATGTAAAAATAAAAGAATTAAAGACAGATGTTGCTGTTGTAAAGGATATTGAAGTGTCCATTGGCAGGATTTTTGATGAAACTTGGACTGAGCCGATTGGTCCAACTCCTTTTCCGTCTATAACTGATCTGAGGGAATGGGACTTCAAACTTCTGCAACGCTATAAACCCATGTACATGCCCTTCTGTGACTTATGCTGCCTCTGCACCTTCGGAAAGTGCGACCTAACGCGAGACAAACGGGGAGCCTGTGGACTGAATATGGCAGCCCAGCAGTCTCGTATAGTTCTCCTTGCCTGCTGCATCGGGGCTGCCACCCATGTTGCACATGCTCGGCATCTAGTTGAACACCTGATAGAGAAATACGGTCGCAATATTCCGCTTGATGTAGGAGGTTTAAACATAGAGGTAGAGGCTCCGGTGACCCGACTGGTTTGCGGCATCAGGCCTAAAACGCTCAAGGATGTAGAGGATGCCCTCGATTATTGCGAGGAACAGGTTACACATCTTCTATCCGCCACTCATACTGGACAGGAGGGAAGCAACCTAGATTTTGAGTCCAAAGTTCTCCATGCGGGAATGGTGGATCAAGTTGGCATGGAAATCGCAGATCTAGCGCAGATTTCAGTCCTTGGTTTTCCAAAGGCTGACCCTGAAGCTCCCTTAACTGATTTAGGCTTCGGCATAGCAGACATCACTAAACCTACAATTTTGGTTATTGGTCATAATGTGCCGTCTTCCGTGGGAATAATCGACTACCTAACAGACAAAGGACTGTTAGGCAAAGTTGAGGTTGTAGGCATATGCTGCACTGCCCATGACATCACTAGGTATAGCCGCATGGCTAAGATAGTTGGCCCCATATCTTGGCAGCTGCGTTACATCAGAAGCGGGCTAGCCGATCTAATCGTAGTAGACGAACAATGTATCCGAGCAGACACACTAGTCGAAGCCCAAAAAGTCAAAGCACCAGTAATCGCCTCAAGCCCGAAAAACTGTCTAGGACTCGAAAACAGAACCAAAACCCCATCGAAGGAGGCAATATCGGATCTGGTGGAAGAAAAGGTTCCAGGAGTACTCATTCTAGACCCAGACAAAGTCGGAGAAGTAGCCGTTGAGACCGTAATGGCTGTTGCCCCAAAAAGAAAGAAACTCAAGATTATCCCGGAAATAGAAGAAATCATTAAAGCCGCTCAAGAATGCACGGAATGCAACGAATGTATGCGAGCCTGCCCAAACAACCAACCCATCCCAGAGGCCATGAAAGCAGCAGCAAAAGGAGACCTTAACCCGCTGGCTGAAATCCTCGAGGATTGTGTTGGTTGCGCCCGTTGTGACAGCGCTTGCCCCAACGACTTCCCCCTCCACAGCTTCATGATAAAAGCGGGAGAAGGGAACTTGTGGGAAGAGAAGTTTAAGATGCGGGTTGGACGGGGTGCCATCCAAGACGTGGAGATAAGGGAAGTTGGCGGACCCATAGTTCTCGGCGATATTCCTGGAGTAGTTGCCATAGTAGGATGCGCAAACTACCCCCACGGTGGAAAGGAGGTTGCAGATATCGCTGAAGAGTTCGCGAAGCGTAGGTTTATCGTTCTCACCTCGGGATGCGCAGCCATGTCCATAGCCATGGTAAAGGATGAAGAGGGGAAGACTCTCTACGAGAAATATCCGGGTGCCTTTGAGGCTGGTGGCATCATCAACGTAGGTTCATGCGTCTCCAACCCCCACATAGCCGGAGCAGCCATCAAAATCGCAAGCATCTTCGCCAAGAGAAAACTGCGGGCTAACTACGAGGAGATCGCTGATTACATCCACAACAGGGTAGGAGCGGTGGGACTCGCTTGGGGCGCCATGTCTCAGAAGGCGGCCTCAATAGCCTCCGGCTTCTGGAGGCTTGGTGTTCCCGTGATCGTTGGACCCCATGGATCTAAGTATCGACGCATGCTCCTTGGAAGAAAAGATAATGGAGAGGATTGGTACGTATACGACGCCAGAACCGGCGACAAAGTCTATGCAGGTCCAGCCCCTGAGCATCTCTTTACCACAGCTGAAACTAAAGAGGAAGCCATGGTTATGATGGCAAAGCTTTGCATGAGGCCCAATGACACCACTAGGGGTCGCGCCATAAAGTTGACCCATTATGTCGACTTGCACAAGCGCTTCTACGGTATCACGCCTGACGACATACACCTCTTCGTCCGAAACAAAGCCGACATACCCATCACCATGAAAGATGAAATCCTTAGGATTCTAGAGGAGAAAGGATGGAAGGAGACGAGAATTCCGGATCCAACACTCTTACCAAGATTGATTAGAAAAAGGACAGAGTAAACATGATCACAGCTTATTTTCACCATTTCGAAATGATACGAGAAGTTGCTGAAACTAAGGAGAAGTGATTAAATGAAGATATGTGTAACTGCTGTTTCAGGCAGCTTAGAGGCTCAGATAGATCCAAGGTTTGGTAGGTGCCCATACTTTGTGATTGTGGATTCCGAAACCATGGAGTTCGAGACGGTTCCAAACATTGCTTCCGGTTCTATGAGTGGAGCTGGGATTCAAGCGGCTCAGACGATGGCGAGCAAAGGAGTTAAGGTGTTAATCACTGGAAACGTTGGGCCGAACGCGTTTCAAGCGTTGTCAGCCGCTGGAATAAGAGTTGTAATAGGCGCTTTTGGAAACGTTAGAGAAGTTATTGAGAAGTACAAGAGTGGAGAACTGAAGGAGACCAGTTCACCTACTGTTCGAGGGCATTTTGGAATGGGTATGGGTAGAGGACGCGGTCGGAGACTATGGTAATGAATGTTAATGATAAAGAGCTTGAAGAAATAAAACGCAAAAAACTTGAAAAAATGCTTCAAGGCGTTAAGAAAGGAGGAGGTGATAAAATGACAGCCAGAATAGTGGTTCCGGTACTAGACGAAAGCGGCTTAAACGCAATGTTATCAGAACATTTCGGAAGAGCACCCTACTTTGCCGTTATTGACTTAGACGAAAATGGTAGCATCTCAAGCCAAAAAACAGTGCCCAACATAAGTGAACATTTCGGTGGCACAGGACACCCGCCCGACCGCATCCTACAGCTCCAACCAAACGCACTCATCACTTATGGAATGGGTCCAAGAGCTTTAGGCATCTTTCAAAACGCCAGAGTAGCGGTGTTGAGGGCCAACGCAAACACCATCAAAGATGTAATCGCGGCGTACAACAACGATGAACTGGAAGAATTAACAGAGGGCTGCCATCACGCCCGTCACCGATAGAAGAATCTAGCAGATTAAAGTCCATTCTTGAGGAGGAATAAAAAGTGTCAAAGTTGACGAAGGAGGAGTTCGAGCTATTGAAAGACGCTGGTTATTCAGAAAAGGTCATCGAACTCTATAGGAACAAGGTTAACGTTGGTGTTATAGAGAAACCAGACGTTAATCTAGCCTACACAGGCCCCTGCGGAGACACCATGAAAATCTACTTAAAAATCAGTGATGAGGATGTTGTAGAAGACGCCAAATTTCAATACTTGGGTTGTCCAGGAGCAGCTTCATCTGGCTCAGCTATAACCAGAATTGTGAAAGGCAAGACGCTTGAAGAAGCAAAGAGGATAACTGAACAGGACATATTGAAGGACCTGGGAGGGCTACCCGAATCAAAACTACACTGTCCAAAGCTTGCTGTCACAACGTTGGAAAAAGCAATCACAATGTATGAGGAACGCAAAAGAAGACCATCGTAACTGCAAATATGGCTTGGTGGTGAAAACCATCCATGTAATGGGATGGTAAGGTGTGTGCGAGGTCGCATAAATGATTTTGTCAATCGCCAGCGGGAAGGGGGGAACCGGAAAGACATCGGTTGTTGTAAACATGGCCCTATCCCTCAGGAATATTCAACTCTTAGACTGCGACGTGGAGGAACCCAATGCTCACATACTTTTGCATCCAAAAACAAATGAAACAAAAACAGTCTACATCTCAACACCCCTAGTTAACGAAGAAAAATGCGACCACTGCGGAAAATGCGCCGAATTTTGCCAGTATAACGCCCTCTTTGTGACCTCTGAAGAAGTTCTGTTCTTCCCAGAGCTTTGTCACAGTTGTGGAGGTTGTGCGATTGTTTGTCCGAAAGACGCGATCAGAGAGAAAAACGTGGAGATTGGAGTGATTAATCTAGGAATGGCGGATGGAGTGGAACTTGTTTACGGTGAACTTAACGTAGGCGAACCTATGGCTGTTCCCGTCATAAAGGAGGTAAAGAAGCAAATAAAGAACGAGAAGACTGTGATAATAGACTCGCCGCCTGGAACATCTTGCCCCGTAATCGAATCAGTTTGCGGAAGTGATTATTGTATCCTTGTATCCGAGCCCACGCCCTTCGGTCTACACGACCTAAAAATAATGGTTCAAGTCTTAGAGGAACTCAACATTCCCTTCGGCGTTATAATAAATCGTGCAGGAATTGGTGACAGAAAAATCTATGATTTCTGTGAAGAGAAAGGCATCTCCATTCTGCTTGAGATTCCCTTCCAAAGAAAAATCGCAGAACTTTATTCCCGTGGAATCCCCTTCATCGCGGAGATGCCCGAATGGAAGAGGAAGTTTCAGTTACTCATGGACGATATAAAGGGGCGTATGAAAAGTTGAAGCAAATAGCTGTAGTGAGTGGGAAGGGAGGCACAGGAAAAACCACCATTACTGCCTCCTTCGCGGTGTTAGTCCGCGACATCGTGATCGCTGACTGCGACGTGGACGCCCCTGACCTTCACATGCTCCTGCACCCGCAAATAATGAAGACGCAGGAGTTTAAGGGGCCCAGGCTAGCTGCGATAGACAGAACTAAGTGTACCGAGTGTGGTTTATGCAAAGACTCTTGCAGGTTTGACGCGATAAACGATAATCTTCGAATAGACCCCTTCTCATGTGAAGGATGCGGCGTGTGCGTTATTGTGTGCCCAGAGAAAGCGATAAGCCTTCAAGAGAGAATCTCCGGATACGCCTTCGTCTCAAAAACTAAGTATGGCATTATGTCCCACGCAAGATTAAATCCTGGCGAAGCAAATTCAGGTAAGCTCGTCACTTTGGTGAGACACAACGCCCGACAGATCGCTGGGGAGGAGAACCGTGACCTAATTCTGATCGACGGTCCACCTGGCATCGGCTGCCCAGTGATAGCTTCTGTGACTGGAGTAGACGCTGGACTCATAGTTACAGAACCAACCATGTCTGGAATCCATGATCTTGACAGGGCTCTCCAGTTACTCAACCATTTTAACATACTACCATTAGTTTGTATAAACACGCATGACATAAACAGAAAAAACACGGAAAAAATAGTCAAGTTTTGCGAGAAGAACAAAGTAGAAGTCGCTGGAAAAATTCCTTTCGATCCTATCGCAACAGAAGCCATGGTCGCTGGGAAAACCATTGTTGAACATTCTCCAGAAAACATGGTCTCGCGGGAGATAGAGGCTACATGGAAGAGAGTGCTTTCAGCCTTGAATAGGGAATGAATCGAGTTGTCCACGGTTTATGGGCCCGTTCCTTCCTGGCGTCTGGGACGATCCCTTGGAATAGACGTTCTGTTGCCACCTAAGAAATGCACCTTCAACTGCATCTATTGTCAACTCGGAAAAACAAAGATGCATGTTTCTAGTCCAGAGATGTTAAGTGAATCTCTTGTTGACGCTGATAAAGTGGCAAGTGATCTGGAAGATGTTCTGAAGCGTCTAGATTTGGATAGTGTAGACATAGTCACATTTTCTGGAACCGGGGAGCCCACACTAAATTTGGGGCTTGGCAGAATAGCGAAGGAAGTTAAGACGAGGGTAGGTAACCTTCTTCTAGCTATCCTTACAAATTCATCACTATTTCATAGAAGAGATGTTAGAAAAAATCTTTCTTGGTTCGATTTGATCGTGGCAAAACTGGACGCTGGTGACGATGAGACGTTTCGGTTGATCAACAGGCCAGCAGATAAGAAGATGGACGTAGAAACCATTGTAGACTCTATCAAAAAGTTAAAGAAAGCGGTTAAGGGCACCGTGGCTCTACAGGTGATGCTTCTTCGCTCGGAAGACGGGCAGGTCACAAATGTTGATGGCAAGCCCCTCAGAAAACTGTTAGAAGCCATACTTGACGTGAAACCCGACCAAGTTCAGTTAGAGGTCCCGTATAGGCCTCCATCCGAAGGCTTTGTTAAGCCACCGCCCCTGGAAAAAATAAAACCAATCTTAGACGAGCTTTCAAAGATGTTGGGTGAAGATAAGCTATGGGTTTATGGCTTGCACGACAAGCGAGGCATGATCGTCAACTGGTTTTTACACGAATCCATAGAAAGAGAAGTCGTGGAACTATTGAAGAGAAGACCGTGCCGCCTTGAGGATGTCTTAGCCTCCCTTGGCATAGACCACCATACGACGCAGACCATAATTAAAAGACTGGAGAAAAGAAATCTTATAATCTCAAAGGTGTCAAAGGAAGAGAAATACTATTCTTATCGCTCACGCTAATGCATAGCCTGAGAAGGAAAAGGGACAGACAGTGTATACAAAGGTTGAAAAGAAATTATCGCCAAACTTTGAAAACGATGTTTCTATAAAGACCGTTGGATTCATCGTTAACCCTATCGCCGGAATGGGAGGAGCGGTTGGGCTTAAAGGCACCGACGGAAAAGCAATTTTGGAAAGGGCTATAATTCTCGGAGCAAAAACCATAGCACCAGCAAGGGCAGAAACCTTTCTCTCAGAATTAAAGCCTGCTAAAGGAAGGATACAGCTTGTTGTCGGAGGTGGGGAGATGGGGGAAGACGAAGCCCGAAACTGTGGTTTCGCCTTCACAGTTCTTGAGAAGAATAAAAAAGAAACCACCGCCGAAGACACGATGAAGGTTGCAAGGAGAATCACAGATGCAGGCGCCGATCTTCTCGTCTTCTGTGGCGGAGATGGAACAGCCCGAGACATACTAAACGCAGTTGACAATAATCTTCCTGTGTTGGGTGTTCCAACAGGGGTGAAGATGCACAGCGCTGTTTTTGCAGTAGGACCTATAGCTGCAGCGAGGATAACCATGGAGTTCCTGTGGGAAGAACTGCCCCTAAGAGAAGCCGAGGTAATGGATGTAGATGAAGAGGCTTTTAGGGAGGGGCGAGTGTCTGCGAGACTCTACGGATACGTCTTAACCCCTTACGAGCCGAATTTGATTCAAGGAGTTAAAATGGCAAGTCCGATGACGGAGAGTGAAATGCGCAATCAAGCCGCCATAGCAATCTACGTCATTGAAAACATGAAACCCGATGTGATCTACATCATCGGTCCGGGAACAACAACCCGCACCATCGGAGACCTCTTAGACACAAAGAAAACCCTCTTAGGGGTGGACCTTTTCTGTGACAAGAAACTCATAGCCAAAGACGTAAACGAGAAACAAATATTGGAGAAGATTAAGGGGAAAACCGCACAGATCATCGTCACCCCGATAGGAGGCCAAGGCTTCATATTTGGAAGAGGAAACCAACAAATAAGCCCGGAGGTAATTCGGCAGGTAGGTCGAGACAACATAACTGTGGTTGCTGCAGAAGGTAAATTGCGAAGTTTGAAAGGCCTAAGAGTTGACACTGGTGATCCAAGCCTCGATGATGCGCTTCGGGGAGGCATTGAGGTTATAACCGACTACAAAAAGGAATGCATGATGAGTATTCAACAGCTGTAAAACGTCAAAGTTTTTAATCTACTAAGAATACTTGTCTGGATGCGCGTGCGCATTACACACTCAAAAGTTTCGAGGCAAAAAAGCGGTATGACCACGTTTAACCAATTGAATCGGCCAACGTTTCTCTCAAACATTCGTAATACCTGTAAGGCTATTCACGCATTTGATTATTTGAATTATTCACGTTCTGCTTCTGCGTTCAATCATTATGCAGACACCATGCACCACATCGATACCGTTATCATCACAGAATTTTATGGCTGTTTCAGATTCTGATCCGGGTTGCATCCACACCCTCGTGATTCCAAGTTTCTTGCAAGTCTTAACAGTTTCCTTTGTAACTTTTGGTGGGACTACGACATCGACAACATCTGGTTTTTTTGGCAAGTCTTTGAGATGTGGATAACATCTATCACCTAAAATTTCGTCGGCATTTGGGTTTACCGGATACACCTCATATCCTGCTTCCCTTAGGTCTTTGTACACTTGATAGCCGTATTTTTTGGTATCTCTGCTAGCTCCCACCACAGCAAATATGTTTCTCTTATTCAAAAATTTCCTAATTAATTCCTCATTCGTTATGTTTCCCTCATTTAACAGAATACTAGAGATGGCGTGTTATCTTTGGTTCTAGCATTTGTCTAGGCATCGCGCCGACGATTCTATCTACGAGTTTTCCATTCTTGAACACTAGCAGCGTGGGGATGCCCATTATCTGGTACTGCGTGGCGACTTCATGGTTCTCATCCACGTTCAGTTTCCCAAATAAGATTCTTCCAGCGTAGTCTCGCGCCATTTCCTCCACGACGGGGGCGACCATATGGCATGGAGCACACCACGGCGCCCAACAGTCAACCACAACTAGGGGATGGTTCAGGATCATTTCTTTGAACGTCGCGTCGGTTACCTGCATAGGTTTATTCGACAATGATTTCCCCCCTGTTTTTTGAATTACGTCCCCTCATCATTTCTTGCAATTTTGCCCCTTAATCCTCTCCAGTTCCTCGTCCTCCTTGTTCTTCATCCAGATACCTCTTAATACTTTGACATTTTCTAAGAATAAGAATCGATGGTTTATCTGAGTTGGGTGAGATGAGCTAGCCTCCCCTTGTCATAATGCTTCCGCATTTAGGACAGGTTTGTTGGTAGCATGGCGTACCTATCATATGAGGTGTGCTATACCCACAACTTGGGCACACACAGAATCCTCCAGGTCCTGCCGCGAACCCACCCATCCTCCCCCTACCTCTACCGCCTCCGCCACCTCTGCCTCCGCGACCTCTCGACATGAAAAGGAAAACTGCACTGCCTTGCCTAGGCGCAGTCGGGATTGAAGGGAAGGGACCGGAGGTGTGGCGTGTGTGATAGCCATACCAAGTCTGCGGTGGAGAAGTGTACGGAGGGGGATAGCTGTATCTGATTTGTGGTTGGGGAGTGATTCTCTTTGGTATAAAGTTTGGACATGCAGCTCCGTTAGGGTCTACGGCAACATTGCTTAATGTGCAGAATCCACCGCTAAAGTTAACGCAGTTTCCATGAATGGGAAATCCAGATCGCTTTAAATACCCCATTCAAATCATCTTTCGACGCAATCTATCACTTTTCAATTTTACTCAGAGCTTTGCTGACAGATTCCTCAACGCCTGTGCCCGGTTTAACTGTGATTGCAGTTACATTGTGTTGCTCGAGCAACGCCGACGCACCTGGGCCAAGTTCGGTGGCTAGCACCATGTTCACACCTTCATCTACCAACATCTTGGCAACGATGGGTCCAGCACCATACTTGTAGGATACCGCAGGGTTCTCCAATACTTTCGCACCTTTAATTTCTTCGTCGTCAACATCCACAATAGTGAAAGTATTAGCTCTGCCGAAAACCTCCGATACAACGTCTTCTAAGCCTCCATGTCCTTCTGTTGCGACAGCTATTCTAAACTTTCTCATAGTCATCAACTCCAATCTTCAAAATATTACTCCTCTTTTTTCAGTTCTTCTAACCGTTTTCTGATTTGCTCCAACGTTTGCTCCAGCCATTTCGCTTGATTCTCTAACATAGCTATTTCCTGTTCTTTGGGAACCGCAGTATAAGCGGGAGGCATTACAGCCGGAGCCTGTGGAATGGTTGCCTGAAGGTTTGGAGCAAAAAGCCACCAGCAAGCTCCTCTGCCGTACAACCAACCTGGTCTCTGCCAAGGCGGTAAGTAGCTAAACGGTCCTCTTCCCGGCCATGGTCCACGCCAACCTCCACCTCTTCCTCTCCAACCCATGTTTTCTTCACCTCCGAAATCTTTATTTTGTGCTTATGCACATAATCATTTATGGAATAATGCACAGAAATATATAAAAGTTACGGTGGACATACTAAGACGTGACTGAAGATGGGGTGGCGACATAGACGTAGACGCGGCAGAAGAGGGAGATTCCCAAAGCCAATAAGTATAGAAAAGGTTCCAACCGTAGACGAATTCACTCCAACTCCTCAAGGGAACGCAGAACCCATCTACATCGAGCCAGTCGAACTCGAAGCCCTTAGACTAGTAGACCTTGAAGGGCTCTCTCAAGAGGAGGCTGGAGAGAGAATGGGTGTGTCCAGAGGGACCGTCTGGAGGCTCATACAGAGCGCGAGAAAGAAGACCGCTCAAGCCCTCACTGAAGGAAGACCGATACGCATTGCCGCATTTGTTTCTGAATAACCGCTCGCCCTTATAACGAGAACAAAAGATTTCACTTGGGAAGTTGATAGCAATTTATTATTTCAAAAAGAAATCTCATATGGAATAAGTGGCATGCGCACATTGGTTGTGGTTGAGATTTCGAAAGATAGAACTGGTTTGGGCTCTGAACATCCCTATTGTGACTCGCTTCAGCTCATGATGATACTCCTGTTTTTCGTAGTATGGGGACTAGATTCGTTCTATAACTATTCAACAGTCCTTGTTGGACTCACCGCTCTTCCTCTTCGCTTATTTCTGGCAATTGTTTCACTGAGTTTTGGTGTATATTTCAGTGCAAAGTCGCACAAATTAGTCTTCAGTGAAAAATGTGATCAACCCAAGTTAATTGATTCAGGTGTATATTCTCGGGTTCGGCATCCCATGTATCTGGGAGTCCTAATGTTTTGCCTGGGATTTTTCTTTGCTATCCCCTCACTCCTTTCCCTCGGGGTTTGGATTGGATTCTTTATTGTATACGACAAGATGGCAACGTATGAGGAAAAAGACCTTGTTCGTATATTAGGAGAAGAATACATTGCATACCAAAAACGAGTACCAAAATGGTTTCCTCGCATAAGACTCAGGAGCTAACTGGAGATTGCTGTAATAGGATATGAGGAGGAAGGATCAATGCCCAATAACTTGGTATTCGAGTTAGATCAAGATCATTTTAGAGAACGGCTGAATAAGTATACAAGGAAGGCATTTCAAATGCTTCCTAGATTGGAAAAACCGCGCATACTTGATATCGGCTGTGGTTCGGGTGTTCCAACCATTGAACTTGCAAGATTGAGTTATGGTCAAATAATAGGATTAGATATCAATCAGTCTCTTTTAGATAAACTGAACAAAAAGATTGAAGAAGAAGGCTTAACAAATCGAGTCAAGACTGTCAAATGCTCAATGTTCGAAATAAATTTTCCAGATGAAAGCTTTGATATCATATGGGCTGAAGGCTCAATATCCAGAATTGGTTTTGAAAAAGGCCTTAAAGAATGGAGGCGGCTACTTAAACCCAAGGGTTTCTTGGTGGTTCATGATGAAATAAAGAATATCACAAAGAAACTTAAGCTAATACCAGGCTGTGGCTATAACCTCCTAGGGTATTTTCCCTTGCCTGAAGACGCTTGGTGGATTGAATATTATGGTCCTCTGGAAAAAAGAATACAGGAGCTCAGTATGAAGTATATTGAACACCCAGAGATTCTTAGGGTACTTGACAAGAAAAGGGAAGAGATTGAGATGATAAAAAAGAATCCTAGAAATTATGGTTCAGTATTCTTTATCATGCAAAAGTTATGAAAAGCATTGTATATATGAAGGGGGGAGCCAAAGTGGATGCCGAGATAAAACGCACCCGCTTGACAAAAGACTCTGCAAAGCCACACTACGGATACTATGCTTTGCCCCTCTTCACTATTTTGTCAGCTATCCTCATAGTCACTGGCATACTTGTTGCCATCTTGGTGTGGAGATTGGCAGGCTTCATCATAATTGGGGTAGGACTCTATTTCATTTTGAGCTACGGAATCTCGATGCTGCTTTTCGAAGAGACAAAATGTCTGGATCCTCCTGAATTTTTGGAGCTAAAGGGAAATGAGGAAGTTTTGGATGTCGGCTGCGGACTTGGGAAAATGACCATTGGTGTGGCGAAGCATTTGACAACAGGAAAGGTCATCGGGATTGACATCTGGAGCAAAGCGGAGATTCCCGGAAACTCTCCGGAGCGTGCCTATGCAAACGCTGAAATCGAGGGTGTGCGTGACAGAGTTGAATTCAGAACCGGCAATGTCCTCTCAATTCCGTTCACGGATAATTCTTTTGATACTGTGACAAGTAGCAGTGTCATAAACAACCTTCATGGCGATTCAGAGAAGCTTAAGGCCCTTGAAGAAATCTTCAGAGTCCTACGACCTGGTGGGAGGTTCCTCTTGTTGGAGCCTCTACGCGATTTATGGGGATTTTTGACGTTCACAGTGCTAGGCGTTTGGATACTTCTACCCAAGGATAAATGGATTACATTCTTAGAAAAGACCGGGTTCATCAATTTGAGATATGAATATTTCCACAAAATGGGAGCGTTTCTCGTAGAAAAGCCATTGTGATATGATGCGCGCGCTAAATATTTACCAGTAAATTTGTGTTCAAATTTTGGCCCTCCACTCAAGAAATCCCAAATCAAGCCTTTTTAGCTAAAATACGCTTAAAATAAGCCTTAATTTTGGCGCCGGGAATGGGATTCGAACCCATGCGGCCCAACAGGGCCACAGGCTCTCAAGGCCTGCGCATTATCCACTCTGCCCACGGGATGTAAGACAAGATGTCTATCATTATCCCGGCGTATTGTCCCGGCACCATTGGACAAGCTTATCTGATTCGCTTCATCTATAAATCTTTACTCAAAGCATTCTTGCAACTTTTCCTCCGAAAAGAGGGAAGTATGTACCGTAAATGCGCTTCGGAATGTTGCGACTATATGAAGAAAAACAGGGGAATCTGAAGACAGAGACTAAACACAAAGCTAAACATTTAAACCACAAATCCAACCAAGTGGTTAGACGCCTTCAGGAAGTTGAACACAACGGCGAAATGTCAACACTGCGGCAAAGAGGTTGTCTTACCCTTCAAATGTTCCTACTGCAACGGATACTTCTGCGCCGAGCATCGCCTCCCAGAAAACCATGCGTGCCCAGAATCTTGGAGAGCAAGAGCCCCAAGGGAAGAGGCCCCGCCAATCATTGTAGAAAGAGAGCCTACGAGACCATCATACAAATATACCATCACTTACGCCCCCCGACCTACAGCAAAAGTCTTCTGGTTCAGCACAACAGAACTCAAACACTTAACTCTTGGAACGTTGCTCGTCTTGGGCGTCGGCTTATCCTTCATCCCATACATGGGACCAACCGGTCTGGTGAGCCTCGCAATAGCATTCACCCTCAGTTTTTTTCTCCACGAGCTCGCCCACAAGTTTTCAGCGCAACACTTCGGATTGTGGGCGGAATTTCGATTGACCATGCAAGGAGCGCTCATCACCCTTATTTCAATGCTTCTTCCCTTTTTCAAGATCATTTCTCCGGGAGCCGTAATGATTGCGGGACCAGTCACAAAGGAAACTGTAGGGAAAACAGCCCTCTCCGGACCCTTAACCAACATCATTCTTTCAGCCCTATGCACCATAATTGCGGCAACCACACAAAACACCTCTTTCTGGATCGTCGCGGGGATCAACGCTCTCATAGCCTTCTTTAACCTCATTCCCTTCGGCATAATGGACGGATTAAAGATATTTTGGTGG
>Ga0224501_10001460_pt1 | contig 18346 bp, 10 predicted proteins | sample SF_Oct11_sed_USG_4_FD_169105 | JGI IMG/M metagenome (GOLD analysis project Ga0224501, IMG submission 169105) | Sediment microbial communities from San Francisco Bay, California, United States - SF_Oct11_sed_USGS_8_1 | ecosystem: Environmental > Aquatic > Marine > Sediment | place: USA...
GATTTTGATGTGACTTACCTGGGCGAGACCACACTAGGTTTTACATTACAGTCCATGGAAATGGGAGCTTCCATTCAGTCAAACAAAAGTCCGTCCGTGCGTCTGTGTCAGGAACTGAGTTAAGTAGACAGTACCGGTTAATCAAGGGTAACACAAAAACGGGTTATTCATCACCATTTAATTATCGTTCCGATTTTGCTCAAAATTTGCTGAAAGGTTGCCACACGTGCCAGGATGACACCCGTGAAATCATTTCTCTATCAGAGAACCCATTCAATAGTTATGATCAAAAATCCAAATGCTCCATATATGTCTATCATTGGATGAGGCGCATTAGGTTTCGCGTTAAAATCTTAGCAACCTCTAACACGGAATCCGATTGTGCAATGTGATGCACTTTGGTGTTGTCTCCCAATATGTATATGTTAGCCCAGTGCATTGTGTAATTGGTATCCAGCGAGAGACCACTGTATAAGGGCATGCTAGAAACTCTGTATTTACTCCTTGCTAAGACTTTTAACAACCTAGATAACTCTGTACCCTCAGCTGCCTTTCAGGCGTTGAAACAGTTAATATCCTGTATCTCCTTGTTCTTCCTCTGCCTACTTGACTGCTGATGCTTGACCGTCCCGTCCCGGAAGGGCGTGTTAACAATTTCAGTAGCACTTACACCTAACCTAACCTCAGTAGCACTTTAACCTGACCTAACCTCAGTAGCACTTTAACCTGACCTAACTTCAGTAGCACTTTAACCTAACCTAACTTCAGTAGCACTTTAACCTAACCTAACTTCAGTAGCACTTTAACCTGACCTAACTTCAGTAGCACTTTAATCTAACCTAACTTCAGTAGCACTTTAACCTGACCTAACCTCAGTAGCACTTTAACCTGACCTAACTTCAGTAGCACTTTAACCTAACCTAACTTCAGTAGCACTTTAACCTAACCTAACTTCAGTAGCACTTTAACCTAACCTAACTTCAGTAGCACTTTAACCTGACCTAACTTCAGTAGCACTTTAACCTGACCTAACTTCAGTAGCACTTTAACCTGACCTAACTTCAGTAGCACTTTAACCTAACCTAACTTCAGTAGCACTTTAACCTAACCTAACAGTAAGCACTTTGAGTCTCTACCTAAGTTTTTATCCACGATTGTCAACCTTGTCTGTACTATAGTTCCCATCTCTTCTACAGAATGGCTTTACACCACTTCATATTGCGTGTAAGAAAAACCGAATTAAGGTCGTGGAACTGCTGCTGAGGTATGGAGCGTCCATAGAAGCCACGACCGAGTCCGGTCTCACCCCTCTACACGTCGCCTCATTTATGGGTATGTACATTCACACATTTAGTTGTTCTGGAGCATTCTAAAGCCTTCTAGAGCAGAGCTGCCCTACCTATGGCCCAGGGGCCACATCTGGCCCCTGCACCAATTTGAAGTGGTCTCAGCGAGTTTGAAACATCGCGAGACATTAGGCCTTTTCGCGTGCATTCGGTCAGTCGCAGACAAAAAAACTCAGACGCGATCGATTTTTTTTTCGAAGAAAATTTCGAGACTGAAAGTAGGCGTTAGCGTGGTAGTCTAGGCAATTGTCAAGAATGGCGTCTAGAGACTTGATTACTACGTTGGGATAACGAATCGCGAACGATTATTTGTGTCTAACTTACGACTTAAAGTTGAGAGAGGACAACTCTGGAGTGATCGAATCTTTCATAGTTTTCTGACTGCGACCGACCGTGTTGTTCGCCTGATTGGGACTGAGGTTTTTTATTGCCACTGACTGAAATGACGTGAATAGACCTGTTGACCACAGCAACCTTACAAGGTTTTCTATAGACTGTAGTATCCGCCTCCCAGTAGTCATGATTAGCTATAGACTGTAGTATTCATCCGGCTACCAGTAGTCATGATTAGCTTATTAGCTGTAGTTTCCAGCCACGCCAGCTGCTGGAATGTCGGAGTTTAACATTCTGTTCTGTTGATTCCCCTAAACATGTACATGTACCTGCCAGAATCGATTGTCCATCACTCAACTAATGGCAAATTTATTTCCTGATAAGGAATATTTTTGCGCAGAGCAATGCCTTTTGATTTTGTCAGTGCATACCACGCCGTCTTCACCACGCCGTCTTCATTTTTGGTAAATCGTACGGTATGTGGAGTCAGTCATGATAGGTCAGTGGGAGAATGAACGTGTCTCACTGTCTGTCCTCCCTCTGGCCCTGGTCTTGATGGCTCAGTTGGAGAATGAATGTATCTCACAGTCCGTTCTCTCCGTGGCCCTGGTCATGATAGCTCAGTGGGAGAATTAGTGCATTTCACTGTCTGTCCTCCCTGTGGCCCGGGTTCAATTCCCAGCCATGGCTTTTGAGGAATTTTCCCTGGCTAGTCGCACACAGAGTAGATGGGCGCCGCCAAGTCGTCACAAGCCCATTGGAAGGATACGAGGAATATGAAGCAATACTGCTTCTTCTGCCCTCAAGTCCCCCCCTCCCCCGACTAAAATGGGTATGTGGTAAAGACGGCGAAATCGCATGACAAAAAGGTAGCAATGGTGTAAGGTTTAACATTTAAATTTGAAAAAAAAAGTTTGATAAAAATTTGGTACAGAATCACCAGGACGTCTGGGGTAGTGGGTTAACTCCCTGGTTGCGAGCTGGGTTTGCGATCACATGGACCCGCTTACAAATCCCAGTTCTGTCAGAATCTGCTTGTGAGTTTGATTCCCTGCCTCCCTACTGCTCCAACAAGCCCCAGGCTTAGGCGGCCCGTTTGATACGATGAAACATTCACGTATATATCTTGGCTCCTACTGCTCTAACAAGCCTCAGGCTTAGGAGGTCTGTTGAATAGGATGGGCTCTTCCGAGCTCCTACAGCCTAGGTGCCTGAATGAAAGTTATTAAGAAAAATCTCACAAACTCCATTCACTTCTCAGGTAACATGAACATTGTGCTGAACTTGCTGAATAATGGCGCGGCTGTGGACCAGAGAACGATGAGAGGAGAGACTCCACTCCATCTGGCGGCGAGAGCCAACCAGACAGATGTGATGAGAATACTGCTGCGAAACAAGGCGGAGGTGGACGCCAAGGCCAGGGTAAGCGCTGCTGGGGAGGTTTAGTGCTGCCAAAGCCATGGAGTGTGCTGCCAGGGAGGTTAAGTGCTGCCGGGGAGGGTAAGCGCTGCTGGGGAGGGTAAGTGCTGCTGGAGAGGGTAAGTGCTGCTGGGGAGGGTAAATGAGGTCAGAAAGGGTAAATGCCGGTGAATAGGGAAAGTGCTGGTGGGCAGGGTAAGTGCCAGTGGTCGGGGTAAGTGCTAGAAACTGAGTAAGTGCTGCCGGCAGATGGCAGCACTTACTCAGATGGCAGCCGGTGCATTCTTGTCTGTCTGACTCATGAGCGATATACCCCCCCCCCAGCTGTTAGAGATAATCAACATTAAGCTACTGTAATTCTTTGTTAAAACATTGCTTCTCCTAAATGATGATTTGAGTAACTGTTTGTGGTCTGATAATCATTGAACGCATTTGTACTGCATTAATTTCAGTTCAATGGTCTATAAAACTCACAACAGTGTATTGAGAGTGCTCTTGAAGGGTAGTCATTAACTCGCAAATGATGCTCTTTACCAGAATGTGTGTCACTGGGAGTTGCCCTCCCATGTATGTCACTGGGAGTTGCCCTCCCGTGTACGTAACTGGGAGTCGCCCTCCCATGTGTGTAACTGGGAGTTGCTCTACCTTGACTGCCATGCGCCCGCCGTTGAATAATGCCTACTTTCACGATTCGTCGTACTGCAACTATAGCACGGCACAAAGGAGCATAACTCCTACTAAAATGGAATAAAACCGTTATGCCACAGAGCATAGGCATTTATATGTTGATGGTTGAGACATCTTCACTCGGTAGATGCATATATATTAATCCTTGCTGTGTTGAGTATCTTGAGAGACAGATCAGTAAGGCGGGCGCGTACTAGTTTTCATGAAGGTTACACCGTGTCTTGTAAATCTTTTAGGAGCAGCAGACCCCTCTGCATATTGCTGCCAGGATGGGTAATGTGGATAACGTTTTGCTGTTGCTCCAACACGGCGCTGATCCAGAGGCAGTTACTAAAGACGGTTACTCCCCTCTGCACATCGCGGCGAAGGAAGGACACGAAGATGTCATCGGTGTCCTGATCGACCAATCCGCTTCTCCCAATTCTGTCACCAAGGTTAGTCGGCGAGTGCAGTCAGTTACCAGCGCTGAAACTGAGATCGAATTCGTTTGCGGATTCTGCTCGGAGTAACAACGATGAGTTCTGTTAAAAGCGCTGTACTGCGAGGACGTACGCGGTGGAGCTTTCTACTTGAGCGGACAATGGTGGGATGGCGAGAAAAATAAATTGACTCGCTGTCACGTGAGTTGGGACGACAGGACGTGCGTTGGCCTGTCATTTTTTTGTTCAGTTGCGCGGTTTTTCGCGTTCACATGATTTCAGCCTATCTAACACGCGGGCCACCCGAATTAAAATAAAGATAGAGCCCTCTTTTACCCACCGCGTCAGGGCTCTGTCGTTCGCTTGTACTAAAATGTCTATAGATCTGAAAATAAAGAGATAAAGAAAATTTTAATGATAATTAAAATTAATGTATACAAACTTTAAAAAGTTGAAGCCGGGTACAATGTTAAATATTTTCTCTGAGAACACCACGTTTAATACGGGCCCGGAATTAGAGCATGTTACATGGTTGTTACTGGTACTTAGTCGCGGGTGGGCACCAGTACTACACAGCCATTCATACTGAGCATGGCTAACTTAAACCGTCATTGATGTTAACACGGGCGCACGCAGCAATGTAAACAGCTCGGAAGGTTTGTTGTTTGAAACCCAACATTGGCACCAGTATTCGTCCTTCGGGCTCCAAGCGTACCAGGTACTCCGCCAGGAAGACTGGGTCGCGCGTGAATCGGTTTAGAACTTTGACCTTTGACCTTAAACCGTCCTTACCCATGTATTGTTAAATCAGGACCATCCCCGGTGATTGAGTAAGGCTGACACCTGCACAACTCTCCCTCCATTTAAACTGGTTAACATACAAATGACACCAACAACAGTAGCATTTACAAACGAGATGGCAACAATAGGCCCATTCTCGCAACCGGGTCGATGGCCGTCGTCCCAACCAAACACTGAAAATTTTTCTGGTCTCATCTCAAAATCCGGACAGCCGGTAACCGGCGTCCAACTTGAAATTTTACTGTTGGCTTATGAATTGTTACATAACACATTGGAGGTTTCATGGACAGCGCTGACCACAATGAAAACATGGGTTAATACACTTGGGCTGATGTGATCATCCCAGCCTAATTATTAAAATCATTGTGGCCATAGGCCTGGTTTCGAGCATAGGCTTAATATAGTCATAACTATTACTAGAAGCAATAGCAGCAACAGTTAAGGAGGCAATGATTTCATAATGAATTTTATTCTGTTGCAGAAAGGCATGACACCACTGCACATTGCGGCAAAGTATGGCCAGCTATCTGTGGCAAGACTTCTACTGCAGAGAGGTGCTCAACCGGATAAGCAGGGTAGAAACGGTCTGACGGCCATGCACGTCGCCACCCACTACAACCGACCTAACATTGTGGTGTTACTGCTGGAGGAGTTCAGAGCGATACCTCATTGCCAAGCAAAGGTACGAAAATCCCTATATGCTCTTGCTACAGTGAAACTTGGATAACTCGAACTGCAGGGGATCACAAACAGTTTAAGTTATGAAAAGTTTGAGTTATGAGTTAGGCTCTCCTTTTGCATTAGCCATGTGGCCACCGTAGCGTGTCCATTTTGCTCTAGTGTATTCTATTTCCTGGCTAAAATTTGCGAGATTTTCTTCCCATGTGAAAAGAAAACAATGAAGTTAAGCTTGTTACACGAGAATGTTAACACATCCAGTCACATAAAAGGTAGTTTGATGGCACTAACAGCAGTTGGCAGTTCGAGTTATGACTAAAGGTTCGAGATATGCCCAGGAAATTATCATTACCCAGGCAGGTACCATGAAACTTGGTTTGAGTTAAGCAAGTTTTCGAGTTACCCGAGGTCGAGTTGACCGAGTTTCACTGTGCAAACAAGTTCTAAACCGAAAAATACTGGAATCGAGCACTGTGACAGCGGGCTAGCTCAATGGCTAAAGCGTTGGGCTCAAGATCAACAGCTTGCGAAATCGAGTCTTGGTTATGACGAGCGCCCACTGGGAGAATGAGCTTCTCACATAAATCCTAGCTCCTACTGAACACCCACTGGGAGAATGAGCTCCTCACATAAATCCTAGTTCCTACTGCTCCAACAAGCCTCAGACTTAAGAGGGCCTTGACATAGGTTGTGGTTATGGACAAAAATACCAAGACTGAAAACAATTGGGATTGTGTTCATAACTGTGACGGTCGGTAGATAATGTGTTCATAACTGTGACGGTCGGTGGATAATGTGTTCATAACTGTGATGGTCGGTAGATAATGTGTTCATAACTGTGACGGTCGGTAGATGATGTGTTCATAACTGTGACGGTCGGTAGATGATGTGTTCATAACTGTGACGGTCGGTAGATAGTTTTGGTCAATTTTTTTCTGTCATAAAAGCTGTTCATCTAGCTACTAATATCCAAGTCCGGGGCTGAATTTTTGCTTCCGTTTAGACTCCCACATTATTAATCTCTGTACGGGATCGTGGAGTTATCTCCCTTGTTAACAGGGAGACTTTGTTGGAGCTCACGAGTGAATTAAGGTCGGATGCCCTTCCTGCCACCACCGTTGACTTTTCTGGGATTTAAACCCACGACTCGCGATGCGCGAATCGAGTATTCTAACCATTATGCCACGGCCGTTCCCTTCCTCGGTCTGGGGGCCGAATAACAATCGTTAATCTTTGTAGAACGGTTACACACCATTGCATATTGCTGCTAAGAAGAACCAGATGGATATCGCCAGCTCTCTGCTGGAATACGGAGCTCGCGCCGATGCCGAGAGCAAGAACGGGTTTACTCCCCTTCACCTAGCGTCACAGGAAGGCCATACTGATATGGTGTCACTGCTACTGGAGCACGGCGCAAACGCAGACTGCTACGCTACCGTGAGTATAATAGACAGTCTGTGGAGTTGCATTCCCCTGCTACGGAACTGTAATTTTAGTGATTCCATCTACTATGGGAACATTACAAGACTAGCAATGAGGATTTTAGATTCAAATCTCTATAGCCCGTCAATCACAGGTCGCACTAAGCCTTTTCTAAGTCCGATAATCTTGTCTTAGGGGCTATACCAGTACAATGCCTTACTTAGCCGGATATTTTACCAAGTTTACGCAGATATGGATACTCGTATTCCTTTATATGTCTGAACGTCTTGACTTGTGCTGAGTCATTTCTAACACAGATGAATTTGTGGAGTTGCGTACCCCCGCTACGGAACCGTAATTTTACCGATTCCAACCACTTATGTATAATGACTCGCTTGGTGAGCCATTCGCTCACTCTGTGAAAACATTGTCAATGCTATCTATCGATCACTTTTTAATCCTACGGTCGATTTATGGGCCGCTTCGTTGTTGCGAAACAGACTGCACCATTTTCCTGTCCTTAGACACGCAAGACGTTAAGAAAGGACAATTCCAATGCACTCAAAACTGCACCCGAAATCACGGGAATATGGGGTATGAACGAAAGTAAAATATAATCTTGATACGTTACAGAATGGCCTGACACCGATGCACCTATGTGCCCAGGAGGATAACGTCACTGTGGCAGAAGTGCTGTGTAAATATAACGCGGCTATTGATCCTGTCACCAAGGCTGGTTACACACCCCTACACACCGCCAGCCATTTCGGTCAGATTAACATGGTGAGGTTCCTGCTCGACAGAGGAGCCGATGTGGACGCCGTTACCAGGGTAAGTCTCTCGAAAAAGAACCAGATCTAGCCTTGGGCTGATTTCAAATGACCAATCTTTTGGCCCGAGCTTTTAGATCGCCTGGGCGTGCCAACGTTTAAAAATCCGCGGTTCTGCCGAGGCACCCCGAGTTACACAGGTCTCTACCTGTGTAACTCGGCCAGCGGCTAAAGGCTAACTACCATCAAGCATCCATCCATGTTCATTCTGTCGGGTCGCTGCCCCCGAAGGGCTCCAACTTTCCGCGAGATGTTTGTCGGCTGACAACTAACTAGTTTGTTGAAAACTAAACTCAATAGTTAATGATGTACAGTCCTCAAATCGAGTAAAGCATGGGGTTATCACCCCTTCGATGGAAACGTAACTTAGTTAGTTTCTGAGAAGGGGTCTAGTTTAACATGGGTGCCAGTACCAGCCAATGCTAAGCCTTTCGCAAAACGTACCTGACTACAGCGGCGCGTGCCCCAATGTCCGATGTACGGAGTGGCTAGGAAAACGGATTACGCTACACTTGTATAGTATAATATAACAAAGAAGTGACCAATCACAGGTCACGTAGCTCGGAGGTAAGACGAAGAGTTCATTCGCTAGCTCCGGCTGTCTTACAATTCATGACATCGGAAGTGACGGACACATTTGGGTTTTATTACAGCTCGGCTATACGCCGCTTCATCAGGCTGCACAGCAGGGCCACGTACTGGTTGTCAACATTCTACTCCGAGCTGGTGCCTCTCCCGACTGCAGGACAAACGTAAGTGTGGCTGCATGTGCCCAATACTTACATGTATGTGCGAGGCACGATGTTAAGGGTTATCTACCCTTCCTTCTCTCGTACCCTGACCAGTGTCAGGGGTACGCGGGTGCCTTGCAGATTCCCTGACCAGTGTCAGGAGTTTGCAGGCGCCTTGCAGATACCGTGACCAGTGTCAGGGGTATGCAGGTGCCCCGCTGGTATCCTGACCAGTGCCAAGGGATGAGGAAATTGGCCTACTGAGTCTGTGACTCAACCTTTTTCAGAGCCATTGTGAGACTCCCTGCCTGCATGCCCCAATGGGAAGGTATCTCTATGGCTCTCCTATTTGTTATGGCCCAACGCGGGTAATTGGCCATATTAGCTATGAAGCCTTCTTCCTATAAGCCGATGGTTTCCTAACGGGGAGGAACTCCTCGCTGGGGAGGAAATTTGGAGTTTTAGGGGAGGAAAAATGACACTGGAAATTTCACGGTGTCTGGAGATCGCGACCCAGTTTTCTGATTTCCGCTGACCTCCGCGCTCACACATCCATATGTACATTGTATACCAGTTGTAGTCTTTTTATGGTTACATAATTCTCAGTGCACTTCTGCCTATGTTACAATTACCCATGTATACATAAATCTGCTACATTCTAAAAAATCATGCTCCAAACACAGTACTTTTGACCGCCGAAAATGGGAGGAATTGGGTTTGACAATTTTTTTAAACAAAGAAGGAATTCACCAAAAAAGGTTGGGAACCACCGAGTTAAAGGGTAACTCTAGGATTAAGGGCTATAGAGAGGCGCTGTGGTTAGATTGGTTAAAGCGCTCGTCGCTGCCCAAAGTTTATTGGGGCAAAAAAGAAGATATGTGTGAGCAGCGGCAACGGCAGCGCTGTGTGAACCGGAATCCACCTACCACGAGCCGAGCTCTCTAGCCACTTGCCCACCCCGGTTTAAATCATTTGTATCATTTCCAATTATCGGTTACGGTTTTTTTATACTGACACTTGACCATCATATTTAACGGATCGCCTAAGCCTGAGGCTTGTTTGGAACGGGAGTTTCGCGAGGAGTTGCTTATAGCAGAAGGATCTTCCCATCATTAGCCAAGCTCTCTAGCCATCGAGACATCCCATCGGACATCGCCGATTTCATGTTTCTCTGTTTGTAGAATGGTGTGACAGCATTGCAGATAGCGCGTCGTCTCGGTTACGTATCCGTGGAGCAGGTACTCCAAGCCGTCACCGCCGTCTCACCATCCAACGAGTTCATGCATCCCGACTTTAAGTACTCCATGGTAGGACCGGAGAAAATGGAGGAACATTCCATCAGTGATAGTGAAGAGGAACCAGGTCAGTGGAAGGTCAAAGGCCAAATTATATGTAGCGCAAAGGTCACAGGTCAGTGGGAGGTCAGAGCATACTGTTAGGGGATGGGAGAGTTTAGTGTCGCTTTGCCTAAATTTACTCAACAGGTGCGTTCGCGTGCTCGATTCTTTCGTGACCGAAATTCATTTCTGACTCTGACGGGATCGAAATCCATCCTGAACTCAACTGCGTTTCCTCACCGCGACCGTGTATTTGCGCGCTCGCGACCGAAAATCTTTCAAAAATTTCAGTCGCGGGAGCGCGAATGCGCCTGATGTTTGGAATGGTGGGAGCATGAAACGCGACTTCATCAAAGTTAGCAACCGGTGTCGGTGCTATTTTTTCATATCCTGATAGTGTCAGGGGTACGCAGGTGCCCTGCAGGTACCCCGGAGGTACCCTGCAGGTGCCCTGGCCAGTGTCAGCGGTATATGCAGAAATCGGCTTACTGAGACTTTGATTCGGCCTTTCCCAGGGCATGTCATTAGGAGACCTGGTGATGTGGAAAGGCTCCAGTTAAAATATTCGATGATGTCCGTGTCAACCCCACACAATTGTTTGTTACATCAACAGCTTCCATCTATCCCTCATCAGTGTATTAAGTTTCCATCCCTGTGCATATACGCCGCTCTCCCTATCACTCCTGCGCTAGTCAAGCTGTGTTCGCTTATGTCTCAGATCTACCAAGGAAACCAGTGTCCCAGGACACCAGTATTCCCTCCCAGCCGATTAGTAAGTCACCAAAGCATGGCTTGCCTTCTCGACCCGAAACGGATATCAGTTGTTGACTACCGCATGCTTTGCGATGCGTCGGCTGGTCTGTAAAAAAATCTTCCTCCCACTGCCGTCCATCTAACCGACTCGATGCGCGAGTTTGCAAAGACTGGCGCGTTAACGGAAACCGGGCTGAGCATCATTATCTTATATGTGTGTGCGTGTGACCACTTCTTATTTCCAGCTTATTTGTACTAAGTTTTCGAAGCTCGATACTGTTGACTGGTGTTGCTATTTTGTCTCGTAATAAATTACCATGGACCATTTATCCCCGTTGAACGCTTTCGTGTGCTCCAGAGTATCGCTACTAGTTACTAACGCCGTTATTGTTATCTTCTCAGATGCCGATGATGTGTTCAATCTACAGTACCCGATACTGTCACAAACTGATAACTACATGCCTGGCGCCTTCAAAGAGGAAGTGACCACGCCCATGTCAAAGGTACGACCATTAGAGGATACAGAATCCTGTCTCCTAACCTAAAGAATATGGAGTTATCTCTCCTTGCATTGTGCTAGTTACTAATGGATGTAACGTTGGATCAATCCCGCTTATTATATTTCTTGATTGATGAAAATACGCTCGTAGTTTCCGCGCGGCGTCTAACCTAAACCCCGCTGCTAATACCGGCTTCGCATCCCTTTCCTTTTATCTAGATGGACAGTAGCAATTTCGCCGGCTCCCCAGTGGAGCAGGATTCCGGCCTGCGAACCTACCCTGGCGATGATTCCGACATATTTGCGGAGGTAATCTTTATGTTGGCTTTTTGTTTCGCATGATTGTCACCCCGTGATTGCGACCGAATGAGATTGTACGCACCGCTGTCTCTCAAAGCTAACTAGCTCTAATAGTGTTACGGCAACCCTTCAATTCAAGGGATATTTAATCCGAGGGCCAACAAACTCTGGTTTATTGAATTTCGGCGGGGGAATTCTTCAATTTCTTTGATTTGATAGGTCGCCGTGAATCCACGCATTCGCTAGCACGTATGCACTTGCAACTGCACCGAGAGAGCTCGTGTGTTTCTATGCCCACTAGCCAGCTTCGGCATAAAAGTCTGATGACCACCTCCAGTTTACGAAGCCGCTAGCATAGTATTTAATGACCTTGCGCAGAAGATCACAACTCCGAAACGACTACTGTTACGAGGGCTCTACGGTCACGTGACCAGAAAATTGTCTCCTTCGTAGTGATTAGTCAAAATCTTACGAGAAAGGCGTTTGTATCTCGTCGGCTGTTACGACTTCTAATTGGTCACATCTGTTGCCTATTTCCACAGTTTCAGTGCATCAGATACAATGTTTAGCATCTCATCTATCAGCCTAGCTTGTTTATCGCGTAAGAACACCTCTGAATTAACCGCCAGCAAGAGTTCAGTACGAGGCTTATGATAACTCATTCATGTTTCAAGTGGGGTAAAACATTTCCCGACTCCCATTTACTAAACCCTTACGGTATTCCAAATCCCGTAACCGTAGTCGCTTCGAAGTCGTTCTCTCCCGCGCAAGCTCCAACATTCTCGAATGTTCTTTGTCTTGCCCAAATTGTATCCACACACATGTAGCTGCACTATCACGCTGTATTGTCTGTCCGGTTCATGCACCGAGTAGATTCGTGTTGTGCTAACGTGTTGTCCCCGTGTGTAGACATCCTTTGAGGAGCAGCTGAGTCCTGTCTCAATGGGCAGTATGAGGCAGTACACCCCTAATGCATCCAAACGACGTTTACCACAGGTATGTCTCCAATCGGTTCTCACTGGTTCCTGCGCGTCCGCTAATGTTATGAATTTAAGTATGGTTACGCCACACTGGACGACTTGTCGTCCAAAATATCGTCATCTTCACGGAAGAGTCATCGCGGAGTTGTCTTCTCTTTTCTTAGAATGGCTGGAACGCGTACAAATTTGGGTTCTGAGCTGAAATAAACCATTTTAACTGGAAGAACAATCTATAGCGAATTATACCGATTCCAGTTTTTCAGACTGTCGTAGCTCAACTCGGTACCGGCAGCGGAGTTAAAAAGGAAAAACATTTATCTGCTATCGCCGTCTCAATACGAGCTAAAATTTGAGCTGAATTTCGACAGGATTTTAACAGAAATGATCGAAATGAACTGGAATCATTATTATTTGTTATAAACCGTTGGTATCTTTCAGTTAAAATGGTTAGTTTCAGTTCAGAACCCCAATTTGCACGCATTTAACCCAGGGAAGACAAGACAACTCCGCGATGACTCATCCGCAAAGACTGATTTTCGGGATGGCAAGTCGTTTAGTGTGCAGTACCATTAAATGGATGCCGCGAGTTTTTTTAGATGTGTGATCTGCCTCTATCTTCCGTCCTAACTACCATGATTTGTGTGTGTCTTACTCGTGCAGGTGGAACCTGAGTATCTCGATTCTCCATCTATTTACTTCATGGTCAAGGTCATTAAAAATTTCCGTGCCGTACGGGAAATTTTTGCAAAAACATCTCCTTGAAACTGCTGTTCTACCAATAACATCAAAGTTATCAATCATTTATACCCAAAGTGAAACGTTAAGACAACTGGCAATTTTGTTTGAGATGAACTTGTATTGAAATGGTACAAGAATCCATACAGAAGATGATCCGCCAACTTCGGGATTGTAAAATGAGGTGTTCAAACTTTAGAGATTAGTCTACTACAATGAAACTTGGATAACTCGAACTGCAGGGGACCACCAAAAAGAGTTCGTGTGAAGAGTTATGCTCTCCCTTTGCTTTAGCCATGTGACCACCGTGGCGAGTCCATTTCGCTCTAGTGTATTCCATTTCCTGGCTAAACTTTCTAAATTTTCTCATCTCATGTCAAAAGAAAACAATGAAATTAAGCTTGTTACACAAGAATGTAAACACATCCAGTTACATAAAAGGTAATTTGATGGCACTAACCGCGGTTTGTCAGTTTGAGTTATGAATAAAGGTTCTAGATATGCCCAGCAAATTATCGTTGGCCAGGTAGGGCCCATGAAACTTGGTTTGAGTTAAGCAAGTTTTCAAGTTATTTGAGATCAAGTAAGCCGAGTTTCACTGTATACAGTTCTCATTGACTTGTGCCATACCTTCAACAAACCAAGGATTTCAAGACTTCAAGCATCGAGATACCCAAGGTTCCACTTGTAGTCTATTAGCTTCACTGTGTAGTTTGTGTTCTGTGTAGTTTGGACACTGTAGTTTGCGTTCTGTGTAGTTTGCACACTGTGTAGTTTGCGTTCTGTGTAGTTTGCACACTGTGTAGTTTGCGTTCTGTGTAGTTTGCACACTGTGTTGTACCTTTAGGATGCCTCACCAACCAGGTGTTTGAATGAGACACTGAATGGTTCCACACCGACCCCTGCTAAACGCGACGCTAGACGACCTGAGAGTCCGAGCCACTTTGTGTACCCGTCGGAGCGGTCAATGGATACAACTCCCAGCCGAACATCAAGGGTATAGAGAAAAAAATGCTCTATTCGATTGCCAAAAACAATCAATACTCCTTTCCTTGTGTGATTGACCCTTCCAATCTCCTCCTTCAAACACCAAAGCTACTTGTTTACGCTCTGCTGAGCTGGTTTGTCAGAAAATCAAGCTCACGGAGTTTCTACTGACAATACTAATATAACGAGCATCCTACTACTGCCTGCGCTTCTGAATGTGTGAATGTAGTGAGACTCCTTTGTTGCTATTATGTTATGTTGTGATTTCTATCCCTGGCATCTTGCTCTTTAGGGGGGCGGCTCTCCACCTAGTCAATCTTATGACGAACCCCACGACTATAGCGAAACTCGTTATCAGCCGCCCGGCGCTTCGCGTAACTACGGCGCCGGGCGCCAGTCCGAACAGCATCCCTATTACCCTGTGGAAGAGAGGTTTACGTCCGAGCACGCGTTAGATCAGAGGTCCTCTCGTCGGCCTGATGAGGTAAGCTATCCTTATGAACAGACCCCGCCATACGCTCGACCTCGCTCGCTGCGGTCTTACCTTCCCGAGGAGGACTACGATTCGTACGGCGAAGGTTTCTATCAGGAGGATGCACTGAATGAGTACGGCGAACCAGGCCAGGACCCGGAGCAAGAAAATATCCCACCCCCAAACACCCAATCATTCGAGACTGAGAAGCCTCGAAGATATCCTGCTCGCAGATCGCGACGAATGACCAGTGAGACGACTTTTGGACCCGATGATGATGACGAATCACCCGTAACCAATGTCCAGCAGCTAGCCGAAGATAGTGGGGAACGTCACCTTCCGTCGATAAGACCCCGAAAAGGCACGGAGAGCTTGTCCGCCTTGGAGCCTGAGATCTCCGAGGAGTATGTTCCGGATGTCATGTCTACTCACCAGAGTGTACCTGAGGCTCAGCCAAGAGCCAGCTCACGACGACAGCCCGCCTCGCGCGACGCAGGAGACCAGCGACCTCAACGCGCGAGTGGTCACACGCCATTCTCTGGAGTTGATCAAGATGAGCTCTCCCCAGACTCGGAAGCTGTTTTGGAATTACCATACAGGCGGTACTCTGTAGGTGAAGATTCGGCCGAGATACCAAAACCGACAGCCGGTACACGACGCCATCAAAGTAGATCATCTACCCCTCCGGACAATGAGCAAGAAATAGTGGCTGCTGAGAGAAGTATGGGGGAGAGAGAACCATTTCAGAGAAGATTTCCTTCTGCGAGGTCAAGAAATTCTCGAAATGAAACAGCTTTTGGTCCCGAGACCCCTTCCGTCACCGGTATGGATGAACAGTCATCCGCAAGCTTCCAGCCAGACATTTCCATGGATAGTTATCCCCAATCCGAGCCGGATCCTCGCAGAGTTCCCACTGTGAATCCTCGGAGAGCCAAAGGTGGCGCTAAGGGTCTAGACAGTAGCTTGGAGCAACCATGGACCGAACAAGACGAACAAGTTCTGTCCTCAAGACAGCAAGAACCATCCTACTACCCGGTTGAAGATCCAAATGAAACGCAGCAGTTTCTGAGTGAGCCAGCCATGAGAACCAAAAGTGGTGCTAAGGGTAACTTGGCCCAGCCATGGCCTGAACAGGATGAGCAAGTTCTGTCTTCGACGCAGCGAGAGCCATCCAGTCAGCCGTTTGTAGATCCAAATGAAATGCAGCGGGTTTCAGATGAGCCAGCTTATCACAAAGGCATTCCCCCATCCATGGGCTACCCTCCCGAGTCTAGCCAACTGTACCGTGAACCTAGACCTTGTCGTAATCGACCTGATCTTTCCAAAATGAGATCGTCGTCTCCCGACTATGATCACGAAAGAAGTCCTGCCCACCGACATCGCTCTCGATCTCGACACGAACGGGACAACAGACCCTCCGAATATGAAAGATCGTCGAGGGATCGACCTCGTGCTTCACAAAGAGGTCCAAGAAGACCACTGCCAGGCGATGACCGACAAGATTATTACAGCGATGATTATGCCGGTGAATCCCCGTATAGTTCGCGGAGAGGCCAGCCTCGGGACAGGTCACCCGTTCCATTTGTTGATGATGATATGGCAGGCGCACAACCTCGTTCAAGATCTCGTGTTCAGGATGAAAGGTACAACAAGCAATTTGATACAGAACCTCGACGGTTTCCTAGTAGCAAATCATTAGAGAGAGACCCGCGTGATGCCTTTAGGCCACGCTATCCCAGCAATAGATCGGCAGGGCCTTTTCGTGATGAGGAGGATACTAGTGATTATGACCAGGAGTATGAGAGAAGACCGCGTCGAAGGCTACCAAGCCGAGGCAGATCGCAGGATAATCGGGGTCAGCGCGTGCCGAGTGATCGATTTCAACAAAAAATGTATCGATCTCGTTCACAGGGTAGACCGAGAGCACGATCCCGCGACAGATCTCCCCATCAACGTCCCAGATTACCTGATGACCAGTGGGTTTATAAGCATGCTCATGATGAGCCCGCGTTCGGGCCCGGCGGCCAGCGACAGTTTGACCGGCGTAGGTCATCTAGCCAACCGTCTTTAAGAAAACTGAGAGATGATTACGATGACGCTCCTGAGGAATACGGCTATTATGACTATGATCAAGTCTATGGACAGCAACGCCGTGAGTCTAGTCACAAACACGGGAGCAGGCGACGAAAGGAAGGGTCTCGACCGGTCGAATATAATTATTACTCAGATGATCAGCGGTTCACACAACCAAAGTATTATGATGTTGAAGTTCTACCACCAGGGGCCAGCCAGTTTGCTGAAAGACGACCTTCAAGATACAGACGACCTCGGGGGCATGATGAGACCAGTTTTGGAGACGATGGATATCGCAGACATCGAAGTAGAACTCGAAAAGAAGATCGGGGTTCGGAACCAGAAGATGACAGAAGGTTCCAGAACTACCCCGATAGAAGATCGCCGGCCACATCTCGTCCCAGACAGAGGGATGGCGAAACCATTTATCCTCACGAGGCGGGTCAGAGGAGACGCCCGGAAGCTGCTCAACGGCGTCCGCGTGATGAACCGGAGTTTAATGATTGGGAGTATTCGGATCACGAACAGAGCGCGGGTCATTACTCTCGTGGCCCAAGGTATAGAACACCTCGTGGCCATGATGAGACTGCATTTGGTCCAGAGCCCAGCCAATCAGGGAGAGCTGAAGCAAAGGAACGTAGTAGACGCCATGTCCCTGACAATACGGCGAATTTAGATTATTGGGAGTATTCAGACTCGGAGCTCGGCCCTCGTGAGACGAGTCGGAGGAGACGGCCTGAAGCCGCTCAAAGAAGGAGACATCCCGAACCCGAACTTGAGTATTCTGACTCTGATTTGAGCGAGAGTGGTGACTATCATGACCCACGGTATAGACGATCCAGGGGTCGAGATGAAAGGCAACGAAGAAGGCCAGAGGCGGCGTATCGCGGGGGACGAAACAAAGATATTGTAGCTGACGATGACTGGGTGTATTCAGACGAAGACCGAAACCAAGAAGCTCGAGTCCCGAGGTATAGAAAACCCAGGGGTCATGATGAGACTGCTTTTGGTCCGGAAGAAAGTCGGCAACGACGCCCAGAGGCATCACGACGAAGAAGACGCTCTGAGAATGAAAGATCACACGAATACGATGAGACTAGTCAAGATCGAGGTCCACACGCGCGAAGATATATCAAGCCACGCCGTCACGATGAAACAGCGTTTGGTCCAGAAGGAAGCGGGTCAGCGCGACCAGAGCCTGCGTATCGCGGACGACGCAACAAACAAGACAGCATATCTGATGATTGGGATTATTCGGAGGCGGAGTTTAGCCAAGACCAGGATCCTCTTATGCGTGAGTGTATAGGGCCGCATGGTCAAGACCCTGCGTTAGATTCAAGGGAAGGTATGCGGAGACTTCCCAAACCATCTGAACGCAGAAGGCCCCATGATCCCGAATACGTGGATGATTGGGAGTATTCTGACCCTGAGCGGGGTAGTGATAAAGACTTCCGCGGGCCGAGATTTAGAAGACCGCGAGGGCATGATGAGACTGCGTTTGGTCCAGAGCAAGGTCAGCGAAGACGACCCGAGGCACAATCGCG
>Ga0224501_10001462_pt1 | contig 18340 bp, 15 predicted proteins | sample SF_Oct11_sed_USG_4_FD_169105 | JGI IMG/M metagenome (GOLD analysis project Ga0224501, IMG submission 169105) | Sediment microbial communities from San Francisco Bay, California, United States - SF_Oct11_sed_USGS_8_1 | ecosystem: Environmental > Aquatic > Marine > Sediment | place: USA...
TCGCCGTAGTGTTCCAGTGCCCCACGTGCGGAAAGAGCTTCAACACGGAGCAGGGATTGAAGCAGCACCAGCGCATGGTCCACGGTAAGAAAAGTAAGAAGACCGAGGAGCCCAAGGGTGCAAAGGCCAAGGTCGGCAGGAAAAGGACCAAGAAGAAAACGGCGAGCAGGAAGAGCGTGAAGAAGTAACATCCTCCACCGACTACCGAGAAAGCCCGAAAACCCGCTTGGATCCTATAAATCTGGTCGACGAAGAAGGCGAGTTTACAATATGTATTAAATAAAAGTTTTTCACCTTGGTGAAGGATAAAGATGGGCGTCAAGCTCGACGACCTCGATTTCAGGATCATCCACCAGCTTCAGGGGGACGGGAGGATCTCGATCACCGATCTAGCCGACAAGGTAGGCTCTTCCCGCCCCACGGTCACCAACAGGCTGAAGAAGCTTGTCGACAAGGGGTTTGTCGTAGTAAATGGGGGCCTTAACATCCGTAGGCTCGGCTTCAAAGTGGCCTGTGTCGGCCTCGAGGTCAAGAACGGTACCGACCGGCTGGACGTCGAAAACTGCCTCGAAAGCTGCCCCAGAGTCCTGAACGTCTTCAGGACCTGCGGGAAAGCGAACGTGCACCTGAGCATGTGGGGTGAGGACGACCAGACCGTCAACTCGATGATAGAGTCCTTCCGCGACTACCCTAACGTCGACATAGTGTACTCACACTACCTCGGTACACCCATACATGGTGACGTGAAGTTACGCGTTGAGTTCGAGGAGCACAGGGAGCCCCCATGCGGAAGGATATGCTCGAAGTGCAACAGGTACGTCAACGGCTGGTGCATGGGGTGCCCCTGCTCAGCCGACTACAGGAACCCACTGCTGGAGAGACTGGAACCCTAGGTCCCCGTCAAAGAAATGTCGGTATACATGGAGCCCCGGGCGGAACTCGAACCCACGGCCAACAGCAAGGCTGCCGTTCCAGCCAATGAGCTACCGGAGCGCACAACGACGACTAACCGTAGGAAGAAGTGAGAAAGAGTTCGCCGTCTTGAAAAGACTTTATCAGGCTCTTTTCCCTTCCTCGGCTGATCTCCTGGGGAAAACAGTATTAGTTGTTTTCTCTAAGCACATACCGAGTCCACCTTATAAAAACCGCTCGCGCATCAAAGTCGGCTATCACGATTTATATTCGGGCCTTCCCGATCGTGCACGAAGTTAATTGTCCTGAAATATATGAGATTAAGTCGATATGCATTCTTCTTTTGTGTGCGAGGATCAGTATACATTTGATTTTTGTTGCAGGATAGTTTTTGCTCGCGCTTTGTATTTTTCGGTGATTTCAGGCTGGCGTCTGACCCTTTCCATATTTTTAGCCACCGAGTTTAGATAAATATCACCGAGTCTGGGGTGAAGTTCGGATAGATGTTCTCGGTATCTTGAACCCCTTGCTAAGGCTTCATCGCAATATGGTGAGCAGGGGAAGAAATATCCGACGAAGTACGTTAAAGGATTCAGTATCCCCCTTTTCATGGCTTCCTCGATTTGTCGAGAGGCTCTGAACTCCACGTTTATTTCCTCTTCTCTGTTTGAAGCATAGGCTTCAACACAGCAGGCCGGGTAACCTAAGATCTCGCCGATTTCCATGATCCACGAGCTTTGGAACTCCTCGGGAAATGCGTATCTTGATCTTTCCATTCCAGGTCTAGCGCTCGCGATCGCCTTTGCTCTGTACTTCTCCCGATCCTTCATGAGTTTCCTGAGCCTCTTTCCGATGTCATTCTCCCTGAATATGTAGAGTTCCTCTACAGTTGGCCTGACGCTTACAGTCACATTTCTGAGTCCAAGCTGCTCGACCCAGAACCTGTGGGACTTGTACTGCTCTGAACCCTTCATGGCCTCATCGTAGGCGAGCCTCATCTCCTTCTTCAGGGCTTCGATCAGCTTCAGCTTCTTCAGAGGGTCTTGCTCTGAGCGCACGCCTTTAAGCTTCGGTAGCACCTGTTCATCTATTGCGCCGCCAATAGCGCTGGCGTCCTGCAGCTCTGCCGGGAGTGTCATCAGTGAGCAAGGCCTTAGGCTCAGGCTGACTAGGAGGAAGTTCTCGATCTTTATTCGAGGGAGTATATGGTTGTCCTCCAGGAATCTGTTGAACCATGCGTCGCCAACCAATCCAAGAATCCCTCGGTTAAACGGTCTCTTCCCGAGTCATAAAATAATATGATATCTAAAAATCACTTAAATAAATGTGATTGCCAGGCGTGTCTTTGAAATTCAATAAAATACATTCGGACAAGCGAATCAGCTTTAACGTATCAGGATCCGATCTCATCAAATGGCGCAGTGTGACCTAATCATTGTCATATGAAGGGGGTTTCCCTTTTGTGTATGTATTTTGTAAATATTAAATTCTTAAGTTCTAGGTCTTTATCGGTTAGGGGGGCACCCTCTTTTTGGAAAAGTATGGCTTTGTAAGCTGTGACGAAGGCGTGTAGGGTGTCAGCCTTGATCCATACCTCCCTTCTCGAGTAGATGAAGATCTCGATGCGGTCCCTCTGGACGAGATTCGGCCTTCTCATTATCTCGTACCTGCTGTTGAACTCGCTGGCGAAGCCTTCGACATCGAGGGGTGTCCACCAGCGGAAGCGTCTCATATAGTAGGGCTCAACCTCTTCATGCTGTGTTGAAGGGCTCTTGAACACCCTGAGAACCAGCTTTTTGAGGCGCTCCACTTCCATTCTTCGTAGCACCTTGAGGAATATCAACCTTGACAATTGGGTTTTTAAAAAAAAATTGAATAGGAAGAGAATTGGGTTTAGAGTAGGTTGTTGAAGAGCAGTTTGAAGGTTCCGTGGGTCTGTCCCCTGTGCTGTGACCAGATCCCCATCAGGACGATCTTGCCTTTCCCATGCTTGGCCACGATGATCGCGGCCTTGTTCGCGATTTTTTCCTCGCCCACGAGCCAGCCGCTCTGCATTATTTCCCTCTCGGGGTATCTTGCGACAATTTCGTAGTCCTCGTTGAACTCCGATGGGAGCACTTCGAAGGCGGGGCTGTTCCAGAAGACCGATAGGACGTTCTCAGGCATGCCGTAGGCCAATGGGTGACACGTCTCCACCCTCATCTTCAGTGTGGAGCCTGGGCAGAAGAACTCTTTGGGCTTCAGGTCCTTCAAGACGTCTCTGACCTTCAACCCTAGCTTCTCGATCGCAAAATCGCATGACTTGTTCATCGCCACCAGTGTGCCGCCGGATTCGACGAACTTCTTTATGGCCTCTACGCCCTCGGCTCCTATGCCGCTCCTGTACTCGGGCGGGAATGTCGGCATGTAGCCAGGGAACCGCTGCCTAGTGAAGTACTCCTCTAGTTTCTCTCCTGTTATGAGGGGGGTGGCGTCGCTGGGCAGTAGGAGGACATCGAATTTCTCCTTTAGTTTGCCCTCCTTTATCTCCTTGTCCATCACCGTGGTGTACTGGAATCTGAACTGCTCGAGGAGCCAGCGGGTCCAGCCCTCGTCCATGTTGCCGCCCCAGTAGCGCTGGTAAATGGCGATCCTAGGAGGCTTGACCTCCTTGGCGCCCTCTGCCCCCTTCTCCAAAGCGTAGAAGTCCACACCGGTCTCCTTTGCTACCTCCAAGAGGGCCTTTTCAGACCCGGCTGGGGCAACGAAGGAGCCTGGGACGAACGTCCTTTCCTCTGCCTCTGCGCAGCCCTCGACCCTCGCTATCTTTAAGCCCTTACCGATTAGGATGTTGGCGGCCCTGAAGCTGTCGTTGAGCCTGCCCTCGAAGATGTACCCGAACTCCGACGAGCCCACTACCTTGCCAGCGGGCACCTTGTGTTCAGCGACCTTCTCAAGCTCCACCTCGGGGCAGCTGCACAACGGGTCCACGCAGACGCCCATGAACTCTGCTAAAGTGTCCGTCGTCATGTCCTGCGGGCGGCTAGGGGAGCCATCCGCCTCCCTCGTCCATTGGTCGTCTGGGTAAATCGTCCTGCCGAGCAGCGTTTTTATTGCGCCCATCTTTGGCTGATCTAGGAAGATTAAGTAGGACCCCTTTGGATAGACTGAGCCTTCGACGACGAAGTCGGCCTTTGCCCTCTCAATCTCTATCCCCTGGACCAGCAGCTTGTCGATAAGCTTCTCTGCCGTCAGTGGGTCGTGCTGGCACGACGAGATGACGTAGGCTTTGGGGTGTCCCTCCTTTCCCCTCTCCGTCTGCCTCTTCGCCTTCAGATATGCGTTCCAGAGCACGATGTCCTTGCTCCTCGCGGCTATATCGAGCAGGGCCCACGCCGAAATCTTCACTTGTTCGACGATGTCTCGCAGCCTCCACCAGCCCCCCGGCCACGGATGGGGGAAATTGGTCTGCGGCTTGTAGTGCGGGAAGCCCCTTATCGGGCCGCGCCCGTCTCCAACAAGCTGATCTGAGTGGATGTACATGGGTGTTGCCAGCTTCGCGCTCGCGTTCTCCGTCAACATACTCGCGATGTTGTGGTAGTTCCCCAGCCAGTGGAATCCAAGGTGCCCCCAGCCCAGGAACTGTGCGGCGTTCAGTATCCCGGTTTTACCGGCCTCCTCGAGCCTGTATGCCATGTGAGCTCCGAACCAGCTTTGCTCCCTCCAGATCAGGGGATCGGCGTAAGGATGGATGGGCTCACTGTAGGGCGCCACGTAGAGGCGAGCCCCGTAACTGCCCATGTGGTGGTGGTCCTGGTAAGCCTGGGGGTGCCAGTCGCGGTACATCACCTTGGCGGCATACTGCGACTCGACCATGTTCGTCGTAAAGGCGTCGCGGTTGTTGTCGTGACCGACGTACTTGTTATATAGCCAAGGGAGGTTGCAGCCCTCGTACTCCGTCCCGATGTACTTGTTGTACCAGTCCGTCACCATGATTTCACCGTCGGGGTTGAAGCACGGGAACATGAGGAACACGACGTTGTCCAGAATCCTCTTCGTCTCCTCATCCTCCTTTGTGAGGAGATCATACGTGAGCTCTGGCGACATCTGCGTCCCGGCGATCTCTGTGGCGTGTAGGCTCATGGATTGGCAGATGACGGCTTTCCCTTCCGCCACCAGCTCCTTGATCTTGTCCTCTGTGAGGCCTCTAGGGTCGCTGATCTTAGCGTTCACCTGTCGCAGGTGCTCCAGGTTCTTCATGTTGTCCGGTGATGAGATGATGACGAGTAGGAACGGGTTGCCCATGGTGGTGGGCCCCATGTCAACCACCTTGATCCTGTCGCTCTGCTCCTCCACCTTCTTGAAGTACTCGACTATTTTTTCCCATCGCGCGATGTTGTTGTCTGAACCTAGTTGATATCCGAAAAACTCCTCAGGAGAGGTTACCTTCTTAGACATAACAACCTCAACTTTAAGGATATTCATATCTTTTAAAACTTTATCCGCAATATCGAAAATTTCATGTCATCTTGATTGAAAATTGCTTTTTTTCTGCATTTATTTGGATCTGCATGTTATAGATTTCTTTTATTTAAAAAAAAAGTTATGTGTATTAAATTAGTAAAAGATTTAGCCCATCATATCCATTAGCTGAAAAGTTATATACCCTTAATATCAAATTTAGGTTCTGAGTAAACATTGGCTCTAATAATCGCTGGTAGAATGTTAGCTCTTGTAGCACTGCTAATCATCGTAGCTGCTATTCTCTTCTATATGCAACGGGCCTTTTCTGGCAAAATACCAAACCTGAGGCGTCTGCCCGCTGTAGATGTCATCGCTGAGATCCTAGGTCGGTGTGTGGAGATGGGTCGGCCCGCGTGGTACCTCTTTGGAAGCACCAGTATGACCACGCCAAGCATTCTGGCGCCGACAGTCGCGGCCTTCCAGACGCTTGCGTACACCGCAAGAATGGCTGCTAGGGTGGGTGCCAAATTCTTCGTGCCTGTGAACCAAGGTCTAGCTTATACTATGGCATATGACATCGTGAACGAGGCTTACAGGGCGGAAGGCAAGCTGGAGGATTTCGATCCCCTTAGAACCGTGATGTATCTTCCGGCCGGCGCAGACCGGATGTACATCATCAACCACATGTGGGAGGAGCAGGTCGCTGGGGCGTTCTTTCTGGGAAGCTGGTACCATGAGGCTGTCATCTACACCGAGAATGCCGCAAGGGTAGGGGCGCTCATGCTCGGTGGAACAGATACAACCCACAACATCCCCTTCATGGTTGCGATATGCGACTATAGCATCATTGGTGAGGAGCTGTACGCCCTCGGAGCTTATATATCACAGGACCCCACCCAGTCATCTTCGCTCGCAGGTCAGGACATCGGCAAATACTTTACGATAATACTGATCCTAATAGGAGCTGTCCTGGCCACTGCTGGAATCAGCATTAGTTGGTTATTCAAGATGTAGGTGGCGAGATGAATGTCTAGTAGATTAGTAAGAATAAGTATCCCAATCTGGCTCACGGCCATATTCGGCATCCTTATGCTCGTCGAGTTCTTCTTTCCCATGCCCAAAATCGTCATTGATACGAACGTGACGCTGAGGTCCTTTGTGACCATCGTCTCGGCGGCGGCGCTGATCTTGGGCACGGTTATACTAACAATAGCTCATGTGAGAAGAATATCAGACAGGAAGCCTGAATGGTACTACAGCATCATCTACCTCATCTCCTTCGCTGTGGCTGCTGCATTAGGGTTGATCAGCGTAAGAGAAACCAATTTCATGTGGATATACAACAACATGACATCGCCGATCGGGGCTGCTCTGTATTCGTTAACGGCTTTCTACATCACATCGGCTGCCTACAGAGTCTTCAGGGCTAGAAACTGGAATGCGGCTGTACTGCTGATCACTGGTTTCATCGTGCTCATGATGCTGATCCCGGTGGGAGCTGCGATATTCCCACCGATAGTACCTATGGGTGAGTGGATCAGGTCCTTCCCCAGCTCAGCCGGCTTTAGGGGAATGATCATCGGCACCTCTCTAGGTACCATCGGCCTGGGTGTAAGGATCTACACCGGCAGGCAGAAGGAGCACCTGGGAATTAGGGAGGAGAAAATGGAGGGTTCATGACATGAGCATAGTAAAAAAAGTACTCGACATTGACCAGAGGATTATCTACCTCATACTTTTCGTACTGCTGGCCTTCCCGATCCTGAACCCGGTGATCCTCCCGATGGCGATCCAGGACTACTCAACGCAGGCCTTCAACTTCGCGGATTCACTGCCCGAGGGCTCCGTTGTGCTCATCGAAGGAGGTAACAACGCCGCGACCTACCCCCAGTGTGGACCGGGCCTGACTGCACAGATCTACCACCTGTTAACGAAGAACTGCAAGCTCGTGTTCTTCAGCATAGGGTCTGATGCAGCCTTCTGGACACAGGTCACGATCGAGGCTGCCCTCAATAAGTTGCCAGCGGGCGTACCCGTCGAAAATGGCGTCAACTGGGTGAACCTTGGGTACATATCCGGAGGGGAATCGGCCGTGGCCGCTTTGGCCGCCAACATCCGCAGCGTCGTAACCAAGGATTTTCAGGGCACACCGATTGATGACTTACCGTTAATGAAGGACATCAACGACGCAAGGGCCTTCAAAGCCGTGTTTTGGTGGGGCGGATCCGAGGGAAGCATCCCGTATGGTGTTCGGCAGCTTGTGGGGCCTTACGGCCTTCCCATGTCCGGTTCCTGCACCACGAACGAGGTTCCTAACTACAGCCCATACATCAGCTCTGGTCAGATGATAGGCATCTTCGGCGGCGTCAGAGGGTCTGCTGAGTACGAGTATCTTCTCAAGGTGCCTGGACCCGCCCTCGGCCAGGCCATGGCGACGAACTTCGGTGGGCTGTTCTGGCTGATACTGGTGGTCATTGGGAACGTTCTGTATTTCATAATGAGATCGCAAGGTGAAAAATGATGGATATGGCATTGTTAGGATTGATCGCAGGCTCGTTCACCTCCATCGGTGCCTACACGGTCCTGATCGGGGACAACCCTGTCTCCAAAGTGACTGAGCACCTGTACACTGGGATCCTATCTGGCTACATACTGGCGATGAACTGGGACTTCATCATGAGAAGCGCCATCACGAAGATTCAGGGCGGACAGTACGTCTACATCATATCGATCCTCATGTCTCTAATGCTGGTCACCCGCCTGAAGCCGGAGTGGCTTTGGGTCTCTAGATACCCCGTCGCGCTGACCGTGGGCGTGGGAATGGGCTTGGCTATAAGGACATCGGTGCTGTCGGACTTCCTCGCGCAGATCCAGGCTACGCTGCTTCCGATAAACAACCTCAACAACATCGTGATGATCATCGGAACGATAACCGCGACCTCCTACTTCCTGTTCACTACGAGATATGGTGGCCCATACAAGTACATCAACCAGACCGGCAGGCTGTTCCTGCTAGTCGCCTTCGGTGTTACATACGGCCAGACCGCCTCATTCAGGTTCGAGCTTGTGATCGGACGACTCGTCGACATGCTCAGGTCGGAGGTCGCGATGTATACGTACGGATTTCTGGTGATCGTGGCGATCATTCTGTTCTACGGATACTCGACGAAGAGGATACCGTGGTACAAGGGTAGATAGAACTATTCTCCCCTTTTTTCACTATACGATGGCAATAGGATATTCCATAAATGTCAGCTAACCTGGGGTTTTTCAGTTAATTAAATAAACATAAACCACAGAAGATATTGTTGATGCAGTCGATGTGGGAAGAGCCCAAGCCCGAGGAACAGGAAGCGATCATCAAGCGGGTTGCCGAAACAATCTACAAATACGACATGGATCTGGTCGCCATCCTCATGCTGGAGTCCATTAAGCCTCTCGCTACGGTCGGGAGCCAGCTGGCACGCTTCGTCGTAGCGCCGTTCATCCCCTTCGTGGGAGAGAAGAGCATGCCCTATCTCGCCACCTTCGAGCGGAAGGAGAACGTCGAGAAGCTGATAAGGGTGCTGGAGGAACGGGGGAAAAAAGACGAGGCGGAGGAGAGGGGTGAAAAGGGGAGGAGGAAGGAACAGAGTAACAAGGCTCAGAAGAAGGGGTGGAGGCGCCTCCTACCCATTTGAGAATTCATAAACCTTTCTGAATGATGTGAACGCTCCAGAAAGAACCATGTCCCTCTGAAAAAATTGAGAAATAAATGAGAAACGGGTTCAGCTGACAATCTTGTGCATGAACTCCCTATATTCCTTCAAGGGTATAACAGGTTTGAATGATTCGATGATCTTTTTCGCCGTCACCGAGCCATCATAGAGGAGGTCCACGCACGTCAAAGCCAGCACCTTGGCGGGAATAACGTATTCCAGTTCCTTGTCGACAACCTTGTATGTCCGGCCGTGCCCGGTTCCCGTGACCCCTCCCATCCCGAAGGAGCTAGTCGGCATAACGCATGAGATGTCCCCCAGGTCCGTCGAACCTGTCGAGTGGCCCTTCTCCTCCACCTGGTCCTCGCCGACGACCGCAGCGCAGTTCGCCTTCAGCAGCGAGTCCAGATCCGTGTTGTGCTGGTAGGGCATGTACCCGGGCATGTCGTTGATCTCCACCTCGGCACCGACTGCCATCGCCCCAGCCCTCAGGGCCCTGTTTACCTTCTTGTTCGCGTCGATGATGGCCTCCACCGTCTTCCCCCTCACGTAGCTCTCGATTCGGACGTCCGCTGGGACGTTGTTCACTATCTCGCCACCCTTCGTGATGATGGGGTGGACCCTTATCGTGTCCTCTTCCTTGAATGTCTCCCTCTGGGCGTGGATTCCCATGATCCCGAGCATCGCGGCGTTCAGCGCATTTATGCCCTTGTCGGGGGCCCCACCGGCATGAGCCTCTAGGCCTATGTACCTGACCAGTTTGCCGATGAAGCCGTTATTGGAGCCTCTTATCGAAAGCTTCTTCTCCAGGTCCGTGGCGGAGTGGGTGCCCAGGCTGATGTCGATGTCGTTCAACTCGCCGAGCCTAATGAACTCCTGCTTGCCACCGAAGAACTCCAGCTGGCCCTTCTCCTTCAGGCTGTTCCTGTAGTCGAGTTCTAGGTATTCCTCCGCAGGGACCGTCACCATGACGACGTTGCCGTTCAGCTCCTCGACAACGCCGCTGTCAGACAGCCCGAAGCCCGCTCCTAACATGGACGCTATCTGGGCGTTGTGCCCGCACGCGTGGACGGCACCGGTGATGGGATGGCTCTCCGGGTGTTCAGGGCATCTGACGGAGTCGAGCTCGCCGATGATTCCCACCGACGGCCTCAGCCCTTTTTTCCGCAGGTAGGCCTTGGAACCCGTTATGGCGATCTTGCCCTTGTAGGTCCAGCCCATCTCCTTGTATTTTGATTCGACAAGCTTTGCGGTCTCGAATTCCTTGAATCCAAGCTCCGGGTTCCTCCAGATGGAATCCCCGATCTCTATTATCTCAGGAGACCTCTCGTCGATTGCCTTCAGAACTCTCTTCTTCAAGCTATCCTTGCTCATGTCGAGTTCATATAAACTGCTGACTCCACTTTTTAATGCTTTTCAAATTCATTGATAATCTCATCATCGAAATAAAATGTATAGATAAATTGTGACAAATATTTGAGAATAAAAATATCTCTAAAATAAATATTAGCTACCCGAGCCCAGGGATCATTGTTTATGTAACGACATATGCAACTCGTACTAATATGTAACGAGATTCACGTATATATAACCAAAATCATCTCTGTTCAACTACATCTTCAGAGACGAACGATCATGAATGGAAGGTAATTAGTTAGATAATGGCAGACGATAGTTGGGATCAGGCTTCGGGTCTTGATGAACAGTATCCCCAACAGCCAGCCGTAGGCACACTGGTTAACGAACAACGTGAACGCGATACTCAGGCTTCCCCCCGATGTGATCCAGAGGGTCCCAAAGAAATCCGTCGGCACGTGAATCAGGCCGTAGAGCAGGCCACCGATGACCAAGGATCTGTGTTGGCCGATGGCTCTCTCCAGTTTCTGCTGGACCCCGCCTCTGTAGACCCACTCCTTCGTGAAGGCTGGCGTTAAGAGCCAGGGCCAAGTAGTCCCACGGATGGGGATAGGAAGGCTTGAGTAGAAAACCGAAAAATCCAGACAGGATTCCGAATCCGATGGAGGCCAGAGCAGGGGCCCATGACAAAGGGAGGGACATCCCAAGGTCTGATCAGCCCCTCTTGTTTAGGACCACCTCTATGAGCAGGGGGGCTTCGAACATCAAGAATAGGTGAAGGAGGGGCACAAGACGGCTCGCTACGGCGATGTATGGGTAATATCCGAAGAAGACGTACCTGGACAACATGAGATAAGTGACAGAGACGAACATCATCCCCCAGATGAGGATGGCTTCATAGAATTCTCTTCGAACATTTTCTGATCTGGGCAATGATTCCGGATAAACTCCTAGCTTGAAATGAGCAAGAACAACGAACGATATGGTAAGCAGTGATAAAAGAGCTGATTGGTTACGCTCCGCACCTCAATTTCTCCTGAACGCATCGTCGCCGATATTATATACCCGCGCGCGAAGGAGCGATGTAAGTAAATAAATAATCGTGCAGTGATTTCACACATATCATGTTCAGCTTTCTTCACCTATCCGATATACACATGCCAACATCGGAAACGGAGACAAGGCACGGCGTATCCCCATACCAAAGGCTTGAGCAACTCATCGACTCGATAGACAAATTGGAATACCCTCCCTCTTTCGCGATCATCACGGGCGATCTTTCAAACGATGGTACTATAGAGGGTTACAAACTGGTCAAGAGGCACACAGAACGTCTAAATGAAATGGGTATGCGGACGATGCTCGCCATGGGCAATAACGATGATAGAGAGAGCTATCGGCGAGTATTCCAGGCGGCACCGTCGAGGGAACAAATTTACTACATAGAAGAGTATAGGGAACTGCAAATAATAGTCCTAGATTCGCTTCACACTGGTTTCCATGGAGGACGCTTCGATGGTGAACAACTTGACTGGCTCTCAGAAGAGCTCAAGAGTGATCCTGAGAGACCAACGATCATCGCTTTTCACCATCCAGTGGGCAAGTCACCCCATAAGGCACTTGATGGGAGGCTCTTCGACGAGAGCCAGCGGGATGAGTTTTACCGATTAGTCTCTAAGTGTAACTTGCTGGCTTTCCTTTATGGTCATCTCCATCATAATCAGGTAACGACGGAATGTGGCATTTTACACATTCAGGCCGGTAGTATGCAGGTGCAACTTAATATCAGTGAAAAGGAATTCTGGTTAGCGAATGTCTCGAGTTACAACCAAGTTATATATCGCGACGGCATGCTTTTTGTTAAGACCATTACGATGCCTTATGACGGAAGGGTAATTGAAAAGAATCCCATCAAGGTCCTAATTAATAGATTAGGACGAGTACATTCCGGCTCGCAGGAAAGAAACCCTTAGGAGCCCTCATATTTTTCTTGAAACCACTCAGATGCTGATTCTATTAGAATTGTGAATAACTTGGAATTATGATAACATTGGAATTATTTTGTTTGCGAACAAGTTGTATTCTTTTATATTAGCGGGTCTAAATGTCATATAGCTAATGCCTTTTTCTTCACGAATCATTAACAATTTATCTGTCATTTCATCAACTGAACCAATTAACGCTTGGGGATGTGCGAGCATGCGCAAACGGTGATGTGCTTCCTCTTCCAAACGCTGGTGTCCCTGGTCAGGCTTTTCGACAGGGGGCTCCTGGACAGGACCCTCGGCTGGGTGAAGGAGAACCCTTTCAGGGCGGTCGTCGTGGTTAGGTGGGCTGGAGGAGGATTAGCGATGATTCTGGGCAGAGGACTCGAACTTATATCCTCGCTGAGCCACGCTGTCTTCATATGACTATCGTGTTCAGGGCAGCCTCCCTGAGCTGAGTGTAGACGAACACCCATCGAAGGTAGCTAGGCGGCTCATACGGGCCTTCGTTAGATCTCTGGAGAAATGTAGAAGGTCGCCATCTGGCTGAAGAAGGCAGCCTCTTCCTGCCTTAATGAGAAATGTTCACTGAGGGGGTGTTGAAAAAAATCTGCAACTCAGAGAACATTAAAAATCAAACTGCAAAACCTATGTGACAATTAATTAATAATAATTTTTATGATTCTAGCAAATAGTACTAATTATAGAGGATTTTGATTAACTTTGTTGTCAGCTAGCGTGATCGGTTTTCCGTTGAACCATACATAAAACGGCTCACGATCCCTAAACAAACCCACTTCACCCATGAACCAACCACTGGAAACCGTCCTCCCAGAGGCCCCACGGACCAACCTCCAGCCCCCAAACCACACACATCCACCTACCTCCGCCCCTCCTCCAACACATCATCCATAGCTTACGCTATAACCTCCCCGCCAAGGTGCCCAGCTGAACCAGATTAAAACAAAAACACGTGAAGACCATCTTCACCCTGACCCGCTCAACCGATGTCACCAGCACATGACCCAAGCCGAACACCCGCTTGATCACCGCGAATGGCCGCTCCCCCGGAGCCCTCTTCCTGTTGATACGCCTGTTCCGAAGCCTGTCCCAGATACTCAAAGGGTGGCCCCGAGTCCCACGCCTCATCGCCGCCGAGCACCCCCGGATCTCCACGCCGAAGTAAGCTTTGTCCAGGTAGGCCACCTCCCCAGGCCGGGTCAGGTCCACCCTGCTGTCATGGACGCTCGCCGTCGTCGTCTCCAGGTCCCGGATGAGACCACGGTCTACATCCGTCTTGGCGTGCAGCTTGTACCCGAAGAAGGATTTGCTGCCTTTCTTGGTCCAGCTGCCGTCCCTGCTCTTCCTCGTCTTCGCCTCCTCTCCCCGGGGCTTCCCATGCTTCCCCGGGTCAGAGGTGATGAAGGACGCGTCCTGGACGACGCCTTTCTTGACCTTGAGGCCTTTCTCGCCCAGCTGGCGCTGCAGCTCCTCCCAGACCATGCGGTCCCGGCCCGTCTCGGCGAGGCGCTCCCTGAACTGCCAGACCGTTGAGTAGTCGGGGATGGACTCGGGGTAGCCGAGGAACCTTCTGAAGCTGAGGCGGTCCGCCGCCTGCCTCTCCAGCTCCTGGTCCGAGAGGCCGTACCAGCTCTGGAGCACCAGGAGCTTCACCATCACAACCTCATCGACGTTTGGCCGGCCTCCCTGGGGTCCGTCGTTCTCGTAGAGGCCGGCGATGATGGGCCTGAAGGCCTCCCAGTCTATGAGGGGCTCCATTTCTGCGAGCCTGTCGCCAAGTTTCTCCACCTCCTTGTAGGCCTGGCGGAACAGGAAGGATTTGAACGAGTCCATGGTTTTCTATGGAGTGGTGCCGCGCTATAAGGTTAACCGAGGGGAAGTAAACCACCCAAAAACTCGAGGTTTATCAAAATTCTCTATAATATAAAAAAAGAGGGATTTTTAATTTATTAGTGCATTGAACAGCAACTTGAAAGTTCCGTGGGTCTGGGCCCTGTGTTGAGGCCTGAAGCCTATCATGATGACCTTGCCTTTCCCGAACTCAGCAGAAAGCATGGCGATTTTTCCGGCTATCTTTTCCTCTCCTATGAGCCACCCGCTCTGGAGGACGTCCCTCCCGGGATACCTCGCAACAGGCTCATACCTCTCGTTGAACTCCGAGGGGGATATGTCGAAGGCCATGCCGCCCCAGAACAGGACAAACCCCTCGTCAGGCATACCGTAAGCCAGGGGGTGGCATCTGTCGAACTCGGTACGGAGTGTGGAGCCGGGGCAATAGAAGTCCTTGGGGTTAAGGTCCTTTACTACGTTTCTAACGGCCAGCCCCAGCTTCTCAGTTGCGAAATCACAGGCCTCTCCGAGGGTGAATATGGTACCACCGTCTTCTACGAACTTCTTCAGCGAGTCTACGCCTTCCTGACCGATTCCGCTCCTGTACTCCGGCGGCAAGACAGGCAGCGGGAAGCCCGGGCGTTTCTCCTTCCACCACTTCTCCAGCTCCTCGCCTCCAACGATGACGGCTGGATTATCGCTCGGTAGCACGATGACATCGAAATTCTCGTTTAGACTGCTTTTCTTGATGTCGACGTCCATGATGGTCGTATACGGGAACCCGAACTGCTCCAGCACCCAACGGGTCCAACCCTCGTCTATGTTTCCGCCCCAGTAGTGTTGGTACATCGCAACCCTCAATCGCCTGACCTCGTGCGCCTTCGCCTTCTCCTTTAGGGCTCTGAACTCTACACCGGCGTCCCTGGCCGCCTTTTCGACGACGGATCGGGAACCGACAGCTATGAACGAACCGGGAGGATAGGTGACCCCGTCTGAGATGAGCTCCTCATCGATCCTCTGGACCTTCGCGCCTTCGTTCAGCAGTAAGTTTATGGCCTTGAAGCCGTCGTTCAGCCTGCCGTCGAGAACGAACCCGATCTTGGACTCCCCAGAGACCCTTCCGGCCGGGCTTGCGGTTTTGACCACTGTCTCGAAGGGCCCCTCCGGATGGCATTCGATTGGGTCCACCCTCACGCCCATGAACTCGGCCATCGTGTCGGTGGCCGTGTCATATGGCCTATACGGTGTTTTGTCCTGCTTTCTGGTCCATGCGTCGTCTGGATAATAGGTCCGCCCGAGAAGGGTTTTGACCAGGCCCATCTTCGGCTGGTCCAGGAACACGATGTAGGACCCCGCCTCGTAAACAGTGTCTCCGGCGCAGAATCCTTCAGTCGCCCTCTTGATCTCGACGCCCTGTACCAGAAGCTTCTCCACGAGCTTCTCAGCGGTGAGGGGGTCGTTCTGGCACTTGGGAATCACGTAGGCGGCTGGCTTGCAGCACCCACCTCGCTCTACCTGCCTCTTCGCTTTCTGATACGCGTTCCAGAGGACTGTCTCCTTGTTCCTCGCAGCCATGTCAAGAAGGGCCCAAGAGGAGATCTTCTGCTGCTCGACGATGTCTCTCAGCCTCCACCAGCCGCCGGGCCACGGATGGGGGAATGTCGTCTGGGGCTTGTAGTGTGGAAAGAGTTCTGTACCAACGAGGCTTCCGTACTCGCCTCCCTGGAGCTGCTCCTTATGAATGTACATAGGCGTGGCGAGCTTGGCGCTGGCAGACTCGGTGAGCATGCTGGCGATGTTGTGGTAGTTTCCTATCCAGTGGAACCCGAGGTGGGCCCAACCGGAGAAGATGGCTGCGTTCAGTATCCCAGTCTTTCCAGCCTCCTCGAGCTTGTATGCCATGTGGGCTCCGTACCAGCTGTGCTCCCTCCAGATCAGGGGATCTGCGTAGGGGTGTATCGGATCGCAGTACGGGGCGATATACAGCCTCGCACCATAGCTGCCCATATGGTGGTGGTCCTGGTATGCTTGAGGATGCCAGTCTTTGAACATGACCTTTGCCATGTATTGTGACTCCACCATATTGGTTTGGAACGCGTCCCTGTTGTTGTCATGTCCGACATACTTGTGATAGAGCCAGGGCAGACCACATCCCTCATACTCCGTTCCCACGTTTTTTTCGTACCAGTCTGTTACCATTATCTGGCCGTCGGGGTTGAAGCAGGGTATCATCAGGAAAACTACATTGTCGAGGATGCGCCTCGTCTCCTCGTCCTCCCGGGTCAGGAGGTCGTAGGCCAACTCCGGTGCCATCTGGGTGCCGCCTATCTCTGTAGCGTGAAGGCTCATCGACTGGCATATCACTGCCTTGCCTTCGGCGATGAGCCCCATCGCCTCTTCTTCCGAGAGGCCCCTAGGGTCGCTTATCTTGGCGTTTATTTCTTTAAGGTGTTCGAGGTTCTTCATGTTCGCAGCCGATGATATGATGACTAAGAGGAATGGGTTACCCTCTGTTGAGGAGCCCATGTCAATAACCTTTATTCTGTCGCTCTGCTGCTGAAGCTTGTTGAAGTACTCGACGATCTTGTCCCATCTAGCTATCTTCTTATCGCTCCCCATGCGGAATCCGAAGAAATCCTCAGGGGAGGTAACCTTGTTATTCATATTGGCTTTCTTTATTCTGTAGTTATCTATTTTTAAAATCTAGGGTCATCAGCTCTAACAGAGGACATTTTAAACGTTTAAAACCAATGTTTGAATTTGATATTACAATCATCTCAAAAATATTTGAAATCAACATATTTGGTCATTGGGTATATTTTCCGAAGAAATTCAATCAACGAGTTGACAGTTCTCATATTTATTTACAAGACATCTAAAAACATAGACAAGTATGAGTTGAGGTCCCTGGCAAAATGAGCTATGCTTAGTTACGTTTAAAAAAGGGATGGAATTGTAAATTGGGATCAGATTATATCCAATTTTTTACCTATTTCTTCTATAGCGTCGATGACTTTATCGAGCTCCTCGGTGGTCAGCTTTGAGTGCATCTGGACCCTTATCCTGGCAAGGTCCCGAGCCACCATAGGGAAAACTATTGGCACGACGAAGATACCTGCCTCGTAAAGCTTGTCGCTTAGCGCCTTCGCCTTGCTGCTCTCACCGACGATTATCGGTATGATGGGCGTCTGGGAGTTCCCCGTGTTGAATCCGAGGTCCTGGACCGCCTTCTTGAAGTAGTCCGTGTTCCTCCACAGGTTCTCGACGTGCTGAGGCTCGGTCTCGAGGACATCGATCGCCGCGATGGTGGCCGCTACCACGGGAGGGGGATGGGAGGAGCTGAGGAGCCACGTCCGGCTCTTATTCCAGGCGAATCGAACGAGGTCCAGCGAGCCTGAGACGTGCCCCCCTATGGTCCCGTATGCCTTGCTGAATGTCCCCATCTCCACCTGGACCCTCTTGTGGTCCAGATTAAAGTGGGAGACTATGCCCCTGCCCCCCTCGCCCAAAACACCCTCTCCGTGGGCGTCGTCCACGTAGACCATCGCCCCGTGCTCTCCGCCCAGCCTCGCGATCTCATCGAGGGGGGCGATGTCCCCGTCCATCGAGAAGACTCCGTCGGTGATCACCAGGATCCTCTGGTATTCTGGGTCGTGCTTTTCCACCTCATCCAGGACCCTTGCGAGGTCATCTGTGTCGTTGTGCTTGTAGATGGCTCGATCGGCCCTGGTGAGGCGTACGCCGTCTATTATACTGCCGTGGTTCAGCTGATCGCTGATGATGAGATCTCTCTCTCCTACCAGCTGGGGAATGAGTCCAGAGTTGACCATGAAGCCCGTCGGATATGTTAGGGAGGCCTCTGAATTCTTGAACTTGGCTAGGCGCCTCTCAAGCTCCATGTGCAGGTCCATGGTGCCCGATATCGGCCTCACAGCGCCAGAGCCTACGCCATGGGTCTTTATCGCCTCGATTGCGGCCTTCTTAAGCTTCGGATGCGTAGTGAGACCGAGATAGTTGTTCGAGCAGAGGACGATTACCTTCTTCCCGTCGACCATGGAGACGGGCTCGCTGGGCCCCTGGACGGTTTTCAGCCTC
>Ga0224501_10001463_pt1 | contig 18333 bp, 15 predicted proteins | sample SF_Oct11_sed_USG_4_FD_169105 | JGI IMG/M metagenome (GOLD analysis project Ga0224501, IMG submission 169105) | Sediment microbial communities from San Francisco Bay, California, United States - SF_Oct11_sed_USGS_8_1 | ecosystem: Environmental > Aquatic > Marine > Sediment | place: USA...
CGCGTACGGTTGCAACCAACACCGCCGCCGAAGGTTCCAATTCGGCACTACGGCATTTAATATTAAAAAACTTCTCGGCCCCTAAATCGGCACCGAAGCCGGCTTCCGTTACCACATAATCTGCTAAACCCAATGCGGTGCGCGTAGCGATAGCAGAATTACATCCATGGGCTATGTTGGCGAACGGTCCGCCATGGATAAACGCGGGCGTGCCCTCCATGGTTTGTACCAGATTGGGCAACAGGGCATCTTTCAGCAATACGGTCATCGCTCCCTCGGCCTTGATCTCGCTGGCGCGCACAAAGCCACCTTCCATGTTTTTGCCAATTACAATATTGCCGAGGCGTCGCTGCAAATCTTTGGCGTCACGTGCCAAACACAAAATAGCCATGATTTCCGATGCCGCCGTAATATCAAACCCACCTTCACGCGGCGCACCGCCCACAAGACCACCAAGCCCGGTTACAACCGAACGCAAAGCACGGTCGTTCATATCCAGAACCCGACGCCACGCAATGCGGCGGTTATCTGTATGGATTTCGTTGCGCCAATAAACGGAATTATCAATCAAGGCGGCAAGCAAGTTGTTGGCAGAACTGATTGCATGGAAATCGCCGGTAAAATGCAGATTAATGTTTTCCATCGGCATTACCTGCGCATGGCCACCGCCGGCCCCACCACCCTTCATTCCAAATACCGGGCCAAGGCTGGGTTCGCGCAAGCACAGCGCGGTTTTCCTGCCCCGTCTATTCAACGCATCGCCAAGACCGATTGTTGTGGTGGTTTTGCCCTCGCCCAATGGTGTTGGCGACATGGCGCTAACCAAAATAAGGTGGCCTTTTTTGTTTTTATCCGCCCCCGCAAGCTTGGGGTCGACCTTGGCCATAAAGCGGCCATAAAGGGTTAGCGCATCTTCGGGAATGCCCAACTTGGCAGCTATTTCTTGCACCGGCTGCATCTTGGCGGTGCGCGCTATTTCGATGTCGCTTTTTATTTGTTTTTGCATCTGACGGCATCCTTGGGTTCGCAATAAGGTTAGAATTTACAATATCTATTGTATTCTTTCATGCCCCCAGATTAAAGAAAAACCGTCTTTTTATATTGCCCATTTTTTAAATATCTAAAAAAATGGGCAATACGCCAGCCACAACAGTCAAGGTTTAGATGCCGCTATAATCAATCGCGTAACCAGCGGAACGCACGGTACGGATGACATCTTTTTTGCCGCCTTCGTTTAGCGTTTAACGCAAGCGCACCGCCTTTAACTGTATAGCGAGCTAATCTTGGCAAAGACTAGCACCCGACCAGTCACTGGGATGTTTTCAGGAAACCGGGGTAATGATTACATCATCATGCACAAATATCAGTATCTGAGCTGCATGGCCTTAGCAATCAAGATTCAATATTCATGTCTGCAATAATTCGCTCGCGATCTGAAAGCGACTGCAGTGCTTTATCGCCTAACTCTTTTGCAACAAGGTTAAGCAATCCCTCACAAAAAACGACGTATGCCCCCATGCTATTGCTGAAAAAGCTACCGGCATGAGGAATAAAAAACGAATACTTGGCGAACACGGCCAAAGGTGAAGACCTGGTGTCGGTTATCGCTATAACCTTAAGGCCATGACGCGCAGCAACTTCTGCAACGTCGATGATGCTTTGGGTGTATGGGGCGCAACTTGAAACAACAACCACGTCACCACGCTCAAGTTGAGAGATTGCCTCGGCTATTCCTAATTGCGGTGCGTTTAAAAGAGCAATATCGCTTCTCAGCAGGCCCAGCCCATAAGTAAGAAAGCTGGCCAGAGCATGAAATTGACGCACACCATGAACCCTAACCCTTTTGGCGCTAGCCAATAAATGTGCTACGCTATGTAACTCTTTCTTATCAAGCTGGGAAACAAACCCCTGAATATTTATATCTGTGTCGCGGGCAATACGGTTAAAAACACCTATTTCTTCTTGTTCTTGATTGTCGGCATCTGCTGCTAGCAACAGGCCGGCCTGCCTGCTGTAAAAATATCTTCTATCGTCTGCTATAGCGTTACGAAATAAATCTTGAAAATCGCTAAAACCACTGAAACCCAAGCGTTTGGCTAACCTAGTTAAGGTTGATGCATTTACATTAAGAATCTTGGCGAGTTCCGATATAGATCGGACCGCGGATTGTTCTGGCATGTCAACTAATCTGGCAAGAACGTTGCGCGCCTTAGCCCCAAGCGAAACCCCCGCCTCGTCTCGGGCAATACTTAAGACAAGGCTTCGCAACTGATCTATCGTGCGCGGGACAGTAATTTCTGTTTTGGTTTTGCTGATTTGTTTTCCCATGCACTAGATCTCTGAATACATTAATTTAAATGCCAACAATTAAAGACCCGAAACTGAGTCTTTGCCAATATGGAATCGCGATGGCACACCAACATTGTCATAAACACACCAATCTACATCATCATCTTTGACAGAGAAAACCACCGTGGCAAGAGTATTTTCGTGATCAGGGTCATTGGGATCTTTTCGGTAAATCGAAAGACCACTTCCGTCATCATCATGCAAGACCGAAAGAGGGTTACTTCCTACTTCGTCACCGTTTATAATTTCAGCACCCCGTCGTTGGCGTGCGGCAGATGAATCGGTAATTAACTGCTTAATGTTTATCATGTCGTCGTGTACAAGATGGTTTGCGTGAATGCTCGGAGAATTAATTTCAATGACCGAACAATTTTCAGATGTAAATTCAATACTAACCATTCTCGGATCGCCAGATTTAGCAATGGTAAGGTGAAATGCCCCTGCCCGTTCGGATGTGCGCAAAAGATTAACCACATCGTCAATCCCCCTGCAGTCAAGCACTGCGCGCGTAAGCACCATGCGTGGCAGTCCATCACCAATATCCAGTGCGCGAATATTATTTACCGTTTGCACAAGCCCGTCATCTGTGGCGGCAAAGGTATGCCCGGGCAACGAACCGGGATAAGCAAATGTGGTGAACGAAGGGCCGTCTGTTGGGACGATGCGCAAAAGCGCACAATGGCCACGAAACCCCGGATCACCATCTTCATTATGAGAAATTATGTGATTGCCTTCGGGGTTGTGTGCTTGCGGTGTCTGGACCGTGGTGCACCCATCGGGGGCCAGGGGCCATATGTCGCCACGACAGTTCCATGCAAATACATCTTCAAACGCCACGCCCAAGCCGTTAGCCAAACCAGACAGTTCTGCATAATAGCGCGGAAATATTTGCTCCACCCTTGCCGCCATTCGCGCGACCCGTGGATCACTGCGATGGGAAACAACAGTAGCCCAAGCATTTGTGTGTATTAAATATTCATTTACCGCGTGCGCACCAAACTGACCAATCTGGACGCCCACATCATACGGATCGCCAGAAATTTCTACATAACCCAGGCCATCGTTAGCGCTGCCTGGATAACGCTGCGTATTGCCAAGGCCATTAGTGGACATGCTGGAGAAACTCTTTCAATCGCGGGTTTTCCGTATTTTGCAGTAGCTCAGTCGGGTTGCCATCTACTGAAATTTTTCCGTTTTCCATAAAAATAAGGCGAGTGCCGACTTTGCGTGCAAACGACATTTCGTGGGTAACCACAACCATGGTCATGCCATCTTCGGCAAGCTCCTGCATAACCTGAAGAACTTCGTGACGCAGTTCCGGGTCAAGCGACGAGGTTGGCTCATCAAATAACATTAACTTAGGTTTTATGGCTAACGCCCGGGCAATTGCCACGCGCTGTTGTTGACCGCCCGAAAGTTCGCTTGGATACGATTTTTCCTTGTCGCCCAAGCCAACCTTACCCAACAGTGCCCTGGCCTGCTCGTTTGCTTCACGTTCCGGCGTGCCGCGCACCCTGCGCGGACCAAATGCCACGTTATCCAAGGCAGTCATTTGCGGAAATAAATTAAATTGCTGAAACACCATGCCCGCCTCTTGACGGATAATTCGAATATTTTTTGCCCCGTCCTTGACGCTAAATCCATCAACCACTAAATCACCGCCATTAATTTCCTCAAGGGCATTAATGCAACGAAGCAATGTTGATTTACCGGACCCAGATGGGCCTATCAAAACAACTTTTTCGCCAATTTCAATTTTCAAATCAACTTCATCAAGAATGACCAAGTCACCAAATTTTTTTGTAACTTTTTTGAATTCCACGATACTCATAGAATGCGCATCCTTTTTTCAGTTATTCTAAGCATTAGCGTCAAGGTGCCAGTAAGAATAAGATAAAGAATCGCCACTCCCGACCAGATCTCAACAGCGCGGAAACTGGATGCCATAATTTCCTGCCCCTGACGGGTAAGTTCGCCAACGCCAATAACTATGAATAACGATGTGTCTTTCAGGCTAATTATACATTGGTTGCCTAACGATGGAATCATGCGGCGAAAAGCAAGCGGGCCAACAATATATAAAAGCACCTTCCAAAACGGCAAGCCAAGCGCAAGCCCTGCCTCTTTCAGGCCGCGATGAACAGAAAGTATGGCGCCACGCACTATTTCTGCAATATAAGCACCGGCATTAATAATGATAGAGGCAATTGCTGCTGTTATTGGATCAAGCCTGATCTCCGCCAGCATAGGCAAGGCAAAATAAATAAACATTACCTGCACAACTATTGGCGTGCCGCGAATAATTTCAATATATAAAAATGCAATTGCGTTTATGAATGAATTTCCATAAGCGCGCATCAATCCTGCTATCACCCCCAGAACAAAACCACCAATAATGCCGGCAAGTGATATTAAGATTGTTAATTTTACGCCAACCATCAATTGTGGTAGCGCATCCCAGATAACGGACCATTCAAATTCCATAGAACATTCCTTTCGAGAATAGCGCGCCGGCTTAAAAGCCGACGCGCTTTACAGGCTCGTAAAGTTAGCTCTTTGGCGGCAGTGCACCGAACCACTTTTTATATATTTTGTTATAAGTTCCGTCTTTTTTTAATTTAGCTAGTGAAATATTTACCTTGCCTACCAAATCACTGCCCTTTGGAAAACCAATGCCATATTGGTGCGCCATCATTTGCGCACCAGCAGACTTAACTTTACCTTTGCCGTTTTCTTTGATGAAGTAAAGAACGTTTGGCGTATCGTGCATGGCGGCATCAACGCGGCCAGTTACAACTTCAAGGTAAGCATTGTCGCTATTTGGAAACAAACGCAGTTCGGTATTTTTAAAGTTGTCCTTGGCATAGTCAGTAGCTGATGTTCCGGTTTTTACTGCCAGTTTTTTTCCGGCAAGATCATCTGCGCTTTTGATGTTGCTGTTTGCAGGAACCATCAAAAGAAATCCGCTGTCATAGTAGCCGTCAGAAAAATCTATAACCTTTTTACGTTCATCTTTTATGGTTATACCGGCAAGCCCAACATCAATCTGGCCAGTCTGAAGGCCGGGAATAATTCCGCCAAAATCCATGGGCTGAAGCTTGTATGCAACACCGATGTCTTTGGCGATAGCATCCCAAAGATCAATATCAAATCCAACGTATTTATCGCCATCTTTGTATTCAAACGGAACAAACGCCGTGTCGGTCGCAACAATCAGTTCCTTGGCCTGAGCGCCACTGGCAAATAAAGCGGCGCCAACCAGAACCACCCCTGCAAGTTTTCCAAATTTAAACATTTATCTATCTCCCTGTTTTTATGTATGCATTGAATATTTGCTAATTTTTTTATTATGCAAATATAAAATGCTATTTTACATATGTCACACCTTAATTGCGCACAGGCCGAGTCTGGAAAAATTACTGCGCTTTAATCACTTACACACTACCTTTTGAAAAATAACGATTTTTTACATTAATTTAGATTTAATCTAAAGTGATACAAATGTATTATATGTATTTTATTTAAATCATTTGTTGCAAGAACACCGCTGCGCCATTATTATCCAGCCAGCAAACAAAATAAGGATCGCGCCATGGCGCTGAGCTTTAAATCAATCTGTCGGCAAATAGAAAAATTGCATGCAGAACTTGCCCCGCAGTTAAAACTCGCGGCACGTCATGCGATTGATAATCCAGATGATGTTGCCCTGTTATCCATGCGCCAGTTTTCGGCCAAAGCCGATGTACATCCATCAACCATGACCCGCCTAGTTAAGGCGCTAAATTTAAACGGTTATGATGATTTTCAAGAACCGTTTCGCGCCCGCCTGCGAACGCACCCCGAAGCCCCCTATTCTAAAAATGCCAAATCCATTCAATCGCGAATCAAAAGCCATGAATCAAATAGCGTGGCAGTTATGATTAATGAAATGATGGATATGGAACATTCCAACCTAAGCGCCATCGTGGAAAATATTGGCCATGATATTTTGTCGCAATGTGCCAACAAAATTGCTGGTGCGCATCATGTTTATGTCGGTGGAGTGCGCAGCTGTTATCCGGTTGCGTTTTATTTTCAGTATGCGTACTCCATGTTCAAAAGCAACGTATCATTAATTGATGGGCGGGGCGGAACTTTTGCCGACGACCTACGAGACGTGGAAAAAGGCGATGTGTTGCTGGCTATCAGTTTTTCCCCTTACGGTCGAAATATGGTTCACGCTGTAGATTATGCCTCTAAGCGCGGGGCACATATTATTGCAATTACCGACAGTACCTTATCCCCTATACTTGAAGCAAAAAACACTACCCCACTGATTGTGCGAACATCATCACCATCGTTCTTTCATTCGGTGGTGTCGGCCATGTCTGCCGTGCAGGCATTGGTTCTTTTGCTAATGGCAAACGGTGGGGAAAGCGCGTTAAAAAAATTATCTGAAAGCGAAGCCCAGCTAAACACTTTTGAAGCCTATTGGTCTGGTAAAAACGGACATGCAATTAAAGGATATTAAAATGAACCACGTGTTTCACCGGGCGCCATTAAGCCCCCTTCCTTATGCCGTGGGCGGGGATGGTATTTATGTAATAGACGATAAAGGAAACCGCTATATTGATGCTTCGTGCGGGGCGGCGGTGTCTTGCTTGGGCCATAGCGATAAAACCGTTCAAGCGGCAATACATTCACAAATTGATAAGCTTGCGTTTGTGCATAGCGGGTTTTTTACCACCCAAGTTATGGAAGATCTGGGCGATCGTTTGGCATCACTGGCACCCAAAGGGCTGGACCGGGTTTATTTTGTATCGGGCGGTTCCGAAGCTATGGAAGCTGCCTTAAAATTAGCCCGGCAATATTTTCTTGAATCCGGCCAACCCGAACGCACACAAATAATTGCCCGTGAACAAAGCTATCATGGCAATACCCTGGGCGCACTTGCCACTGGCGGAAACATGCTTAGGCGTGAACCGTTTAAACCACTGCTGGCAGGAAACGTGAGCCATATTTCAGCTTGTTATTCATACCGTCACCAAAAAAATGGTGAAAGCTTGGAAGAATACGGTTTGCGTGCGGCGCAAGAATTAGAAGATGAAATATTAAAAGTTGGCGAAAATAAAGTTGCCGCATTTGTTGCCGAACCGGTGGTTGGCGCCACCGCAGGCGCATTGGTGGCGGCGCCCGGTTATTTTAAACGCGTGCGCGAAATTTGCGATAAATATGGCGTATTGCTGATACTTGACGAAGTAATGTGCGGAATGGGCCGCACCGGAACGTTGTTTGCCTGCGAACAAGAAGGCATAACCCCGGATATGTTAACCACCGCAAAGGGGCTTGGTGCCGGCTATCAAGCGATTGGCGCGCTTTTGGTATCAAATAATATTTTTGAAACAGTGGTTAAGGGTAGCGGGTTTTTTCAACACGGCCACACATATATGGGTCACGCCACGGCTTGCGCGGCATCAATGGCGGTGCTTGATGTGATTGAACGCGATAACCTGCTGGCTAATGTACAAAAACAAGGAAAATTATTAGATAAATTACTGCACGAACGGTTTGATGGTAACCCCCATGTTGGCGATATTCGTGGTCGCGGTTTGTTTCAGGCGATTGAGTTAGTTGCCGATCGCGCATCAAAAGAACCGTTTGACCCCAAGCTAAAACTTCATGCCCGCATCAAAAATAATGCCATGGCTAATTTCATGATGTGCTATCCCATGGGCGGAACGGCGGATGGTCAGCGTGGCGACCATGTTCTTATTGCCCCACCCTACATAACAAACGAAGAACAAATTGCCGAAATCGTAAATCGCCTTGGCAAGGCGGTTGAAGACGCGATTACGGAGATAAAAAAATGAAAGACAGCCCGCTTATAATTACAGTAGCCCCCAACGGAGCACGCAAAAACAAAAATGATCATGCCGCATTGCCGATAACGCCAGATGAAATAGCCATCGAAGCAAAGGCCTGCATGGATGCTGGTGCATCTATGTTACATCTGCATGTGCGCGATAAAAATGGCGCCCATACGCTAGATGTTGGCACCTACCGCGAAGCAATTGATGCGGTGCGCAAAGCTGTCGGTGAAGAAATGATAATACAGGTGACCACCGAAGCGGTGGGGATTTATACCCCTGAACAACAAATAGAAATGATGCACCAATTACGCCCGGAGGCGGCCTCGGTCGCGTTAAAAGAACTAACCGCAGCTGGCGAAGAAAAAGCGGCTGATTTTTATAATTGGGCGCATGATCAGGGCGTTGCATTACAGCACATTTTATATAGCCCCGATGAAGTAGTCCGTTTGGCCTATTTGGCACAGAATGGTATGATTCCCACCGAAAATTTAAGCGTCTTATACGTTCTGGGGCGCTATGGTGATGGCATATCAAAACCCAGCGATTTACCCCCATTTATTGATGCGGCACAAAAAAGTGATTTAAATCCAAAACTTTGGAGCGTTTGCGCCTTTGGCCCCAAGGAAGATGAGGTAATGCTGGCGGCAATGAAATTGGGTGGGCATGTGCGGGTCGGTTTCGAAAACAACCTATATCTAAAAAATGGTTCGCTTGCCCCAAATAATGCTTCGTTAGTTTCACAGGTTGCGAAAGGGGCTGGCCTGCTTTATCGTTCGGTATGCCGTGCCAAACAGGCGCGAACAATTATGGGGGTCAAAAGCAAAGCGAACTAAATATCCCATAAATGCACAATACAATTTTCTGGGTTTTACTCAGGGTTGATCTACTAAAAACACCTAACAATACACAGGGAGATACAAAATATGAGCAATATTTTTAAGGGAAGCATATTGGCGGCAGCAGCAATAACCGCAGTATCGTTTGCCACAACACCGTCATCCGCATCGGCAGAACAAAAGTTTATATCCATCGGCACAGGTGGCGTAACCGGTGTTTATTACCCAACCGGTGGGGCGATTTGCCGTTTGGTCAATAAAACCCGCAAAGAACATGGCATTCGTTGCTCCACAGAAAGCACCGGCGGCTCTGTTTACAACATCAACACCATTCGCGAAGGCGAGCTTGAATTTGGCGTTGCCCAATCCGATTGGCAGTTCCATGCATATAACGGAACTTCAAAATTTGAAGAAGCTGGCGCGTTTAAAGATTTACGTGCAATGTTCTCGGTTCACCCTGAACCGTTTACCCTTATTGTGCGCAAAGATTCCGGCATCACCAGCTTTGAAGGCCTAAAAGGCAAGCGCGTAAACATCGGTAACCCTGGTTCCGGCCAGCGTGGCACCATGGAAGTTGTTATGGAAGCATTTGGCATGAAAAACAGCGACTTTGCCCTTGCTTCTGAACTAAAAGGTTCCGAAATGGCTGCTGCCATTTGCGATAACAAAATCGATGCGATGATTTACACCATTGGTCACCCTGCCGCTGCCATTAAAGAAGCAGCCACCGCTTGCGAAGTTCAGCTTGTGGACGTTAAGGGCGCACCGATTGATAAGCTGGTTAAAGAAAACGCTTATTATCGCGTAGCAACCATCCCTGGCGGCATGTACGCAGGCACACCAAATGATGTAACCACCTTTGGTGTTGGCGCAACCTTTGTTACCTCGGCCAAAGTTCCAGACGAGGTTGCTTATATAGTTGCCAAAGAAACCATGAAAAACATCGAGGAATTCCGCAAACTGCATGAAGCGTTTGCCGACCTTGACCCCAAAACCATGATTAGCGATGGTCTATCCGCACCATTACATCCCGGTGCAATCAAAGCCTACAAAGAATTGGGTTTGATGAAATAAGTCACTAAAAAATTCACCGCCGGATGCTTAATTGCTCCGGCGGTGATTTTTTAGATATTTGTTTTTTGTTTTTAGGGGGACGGGCAACATGGAAACCACAAACGGAAAACAAAATACAGTAGCTGTTGAGGATATGGTCGCCGAATCCGATACCGGGGCGCGCAATCCTTCTGGCCTGCCGGGAAAAATGCTAATCTTTGTTCCCTTGGCTTGGTCTTTTTTTCAAATTTATATTTCTTCCAATGTTCCGTTCTGGCTGACCCGCGTTTTGGGTGTGAACCTAACCTTTAATTCCGATGAAGCCCGCGCCATCCACTTGGCTTTTGCAATGTTTCTGGCGGCAACCGCTTTCCCCCTCTTCAAATCATCGCCCCGGCGCACCATCCCTTGGTATGACTGGATGTTAGCCTTTGCCGGTGTGGCGGTGTGTTTGTATATGCCAATTTTTAAAGAAGAAATTTCATTACGTCCGGGCCTATGGACCACGACCGACCTTGTTGTATCTGCCATAGGTTTAATTGTGTTGCTAATTTCCACCTACCGCGCCCTAGGGTTGCCGCTGGTTGTGGTTGCTTCGGTTTTTATGATGTATGTGTTTTTTGGCCATCAAACATGGTTGCCTGAGGTAATCCAATGGAAGGGCGCATCATTTTCCAAGGCATTGGGGCATTACTGGATGCAAACCGAAGGTGTTTACGGTGTGGCGCTCGGGGTTTCGGCCTCGATGATTTTTTTATTCGTGCTGTTTGGTTCAATCTTGGAAAAAGCCGGTGCCGGGGCATGGTTTATCAAAACCTCGGTGGCCTTACTGGGCCATTACCGCGGCGGTCCGGCCAAGGCGGCCGTGCTGTCATCGGCCATGACCGGGCTTATTTCTGGTTCGTCCATTGCCAATACGGTAACCACCGGAACATTCACAATTCCACTAATGAAGCGCACCGGATTTCCCGCAGAAAAAGCTGGCGCGGTTGAGGTCGCATCAAGCACCAACGGGCAGCTTACCCCGCCGGTTATGGGGGCTGCTGCATTTTTGATGATTGAATACGTCGGCGTCAGCTATATGGATGTCGTTCGTCATGCTTTTTTACCGGCATTAATTTCATACATTGCCCTGCTTTATATTGTGCATCTAGAGGCATTAAAGCTGGGGCTTAAAGGGTTGCCACGAAGCGGGCCGGCACGCACCATTATTCAACGCATAGCCAATGCCCTGCTGGGCTTTATTGTGGTCGCGGGCTTGGGCGGGGCAATATATTATGGCCTTGGCTGGACCAAAGAAGTATTTGGCGATGGCACCATTTATGCCGCCATGGTTTTGTTTTTGTTGGCCTATGTTGCCTTGGCAAAGGTTGCATCGGTTATTCCCGATTTGGACCCGAATGATTTATCAAAAGAATTATTGGTAACGCCAGAACTTGGTCCAACATTAAGAACGGGACTTTATTATTTATTGCCAATTGTTGTGCTGGTCTGGTGCCTGATGATTGAGCGTTTTTCGCCAGGGTTATCTGCATTTTGGGCGACCATGGCGATGATATTTATCGCACTTACCCAGCATAGCTTAAAAGGGTTTTTGCGCGGCAAACACGACCACATAAATGATATAAAACATGGCTGGTGCCAATTCATTAGCGGCATGGCGGCAGGCGCACGCAACATGATCGGTATTGCCGTTGCCACCGGTGCGGCTGGCATAATTGTGGGCACCATATCGCTTACCGGCGCACATCAAATCATGGGTGAATTTGTCGAGTTTCTTTCCGGTGGAAGTTTGATGTTGATGCTGTTTTTGGTTGCTGTCCTTAGCCTGATTTTGGGCATGGGGTTACCGACCACCGCTAATTACATTGTGGTTTCCAGCCTGATGGCGCCTGTCATTATTTCGGTTGGCGCGCAATCAGGTTTGATAGTGCCGTTAATTGCAGTTCATATGTTTGTATTTTATTTTGGGATTCTGGCCGATGATACGCCACCGGTTGGTCTGGCGGCGTTTGCTGCATCAGCCATATCGGGCGGTGATCCAATCCGCACCGGTATTCAAGGGTTCATGTACGATATCCGCACCGCCATATTGCCATTTTTGTTCATATTCAATACCGATTTGTTGCTTATTAATGTTGACGTACTGCACGCGGTATTTGTGTTTATAACAGCCCTTGTCGCCATGCTGACATTTGCTTCTGCGACCCAGCAATATATGTTTGTTCGCAACAAGCTGTGGGAAACTGCGGCATTGCTGCTAATCGCGTTTACCATGTTCCGCCCCGGCTATTGGTTGGACCAGATAAGTGAACCGTATGATTATTACCCGGGAACTGAAATATCCACTTTGGCGGGCGAAGCCCCAACTGATGCAGAGCTTCGCATTATTGTTTCCGGGCCCGATAGCCGCTACGGCGATATGTATTCGACCACCGTTATGGTACCATTGGGAAAAGATGGAGATGGCGAAGCCCGCCTGATGAACGCTGGTGGCATTACGGTAAATATAGATGGCGAACAGGCCATATTGGATGAGCCAATGCCCAGCACCGCATTATCGCGGGTGATGTTGGCGTTTGATTTTTATGCCGACACGCCGGTTGTAATTGAACGAATAGAGGTTCCAACCGAACGCATAGATAAGGAATGGTTTTTTATTCCTGCTATCTTGCTTTTGTTTTTTGTTATCATTTTGCAGCGTCGGCGCCTGCGCGCAGAAGCCACCAATTGAAAGGAATAGTCTATGTTTAAAGATGTTTTGTTGGCTGTTGATTTAAATGATGAAAGCTCATGGAACAAAGCCCTGCCCGTGGCATTGGATTTTATTAACGCATCTGGTGGAACGCTTCATGTAATGACTGTTGTTCCCAATTTTGGCATGTCAATAGTTGGCCAGTTCTTTCCCAAGGGCTATGAAAAAGAAGTTGGGGAAAAGGTTCTTGTTGCATTAAAGGAATTTGTCAAAGCCAATGTGCCGGATAACATAAAAACTCAACGCATTGTTGGCGAAGGAACGGTTTATGAGGTAATTCTCAACATGGCGGAAAAAATTAATGCCGACATGATAGTCGTTTCATCTGGGCGCGATGACCTAAAAGATTTCTTACTTGGCCCCAACGCCGCGCGTGTTGTGCGCCACGCCAACTGTTCGGTTACCGTAGTACGATAAAAGGCACCAACCCATGAGCACCAAGCTATGGAGCCCAACAAAAAAACGCATTGATGCGACCCTACTGAGCGGATTCTTAAAACAAGCAGAGTTAAAATTTGGAATTAACCTGCCGTCATATGACGAAGCTTGGGAATGGTCGATAAACAAACCTGACGAATTCTGGCGTTCGGTTTGGGATTTTTGCGATGTAATTCCCGCAACCCCTGCAAGCGAACCCGGCCCGACATTAAAAACCGATGGAACATTAATTAACGCCAAATTTTTTCCAAATGCCAAGTTAAACTTTGCGCAAAATCTATTGCGCCGCAAGGGAAACGACCCGGCGATAATTTTTCACGATGAAACCGGGGCAAGGCGTGAACTATCGTGGGACGAATTGCGCGATAACGTTGCAAGAACCGCTCAAGCGCTAAAAGAAATTGGCGTTAACAAAGGCGACCGGGTTGCAGGCTTTATGCCCAATATGCCGGAAACCGTTATTGCCATGCTGGCCACCACCGCCATTGGGGCAATCTGGTCATCGTGTTCGCCGGATTTTGGAACCCAGGGCGTGCTCGACCGGTTTGGGCAAATTGAACCCAAAGTCCTTTTTGCGGCTAACGGATATTTTTACAATGGCAAAACCTTTGATTGCCTGAAAACCGTGAACGAGCTTTCGTCACTAATGCCAAGTCTTAGTAAAATTATTATTGTGCCGTTTACCGATAAAAACCCCGATATATTGACCCTTGGCGACAAGGGCACAACCTACCCCGAAATATTAAATAGCCAAAATCTTGCGCCAATTCAGTTTGCAGAAATGGCGTTTAATGACCCTGCTTTTATTTTGTTTTCTTCCGGCACCACGGGCGCACCCAAATGCATTGTTCACAGGGGTGGCGGGGTGTTGTTGCAGCACCTTAAAGAACACCAACTGCAATGCGACGTTAAGCCCGGTGATAGATTGTTTTATTTTACCACTTGCGGGTGGATGATGTGGAACTGGTTGGTATCGGGCTTGGCCAGTGGTGCCACAATTGTGCTTTATGACGGCTCGCCATTTTACCCTGATGGAAACCGCCTGGCCGCGATTGCCGAAAGCGAAAATGTAACGCACTTTGGAACTTCGGCTAAATACCTTGATGCCTGCGCCAAAGCTGGGGTAGGGCCCGCCAAAACGCACAACCTTCCAAATTTACGCGCCATACTTACCACCGGGTCACCGCTATCGCCCGGCGGGTTTGATTATGTTTATCAAAGCTGGAAAGCTGATTGTTGCCTATCGTCCATTGCCGGTGGAACCGATATTGTTGGCTGTTTTGTTGGCGGCAACCCCATAGGACCGGTTTACCGGGGTGAATGCCAAAAACGCCATTTGGGAATGAATGTTCAGGCTTTTGATGAAACCGGGGTGGTGGTAAACGACAAAGCGGGTGAATTGGTTTGTCTTAGCCCGCATCCTTCCATGCCGTGGGGCTTTTGGAACGACCCCAAGCGCAAGCGTTATCATGATGCCTATTTTTCAACATTTGATAACGTCTGGCGCCATGGCGATTTGATAGAAATAAAAGAAACCGGTGGGGTGGTGTTTTTTGGGCGTTCCGATGCAACCCTTAACCCCGGTGGAGTGCGCATTGGTACGGCCGAAATATACCGCCAAGTTGAACGCATTGAAGATATTCTCGATAGCGTCGTTGTTGGGCAAAATTGGGATGATGACGTGCGGGTTGTTCTGTTCGTCAAATTGCGCGAAGGGGCAAATTTAAGTGATGATTTGATAAAGCGCATTAAAAGCGAAATACGCACCAATACCACACCGCGCCATGTGCCCGCTAAGATAATATCGGTTCCAGATATTCCACGCACCAAATCGGGCAAAACGGTGGAGCTAGCGGTGCGTGACGTTATTCATGGGCGCACGGTAGGCAACACGCGCGCCATGGCCAACCCTGAGGCGTTAGATTTTTTCAAAAATATCAAGGAATTGGAAACGCAATAAAAGTTTTGCCAAAACTGATTATTCGAGCTGTCCGTTAATAAATTTATTTAATAGTGGTTATGAGCCATTGATTTAAATATCTCTTGCCCTAGAGATAGCTACAGCCGATCTGGTTATTAATATAGCCGTTGCAAAATGCGCCCGCATTAACCATGGAGGCAAGATTTGCACTGGCCTCATCTGGACTTATGGAACCAGAGGAAACATTGCGAAATATTTCGGCCACACCGACCATGTCTATATTTGAATGTGGGGATAATCGCAGACGCAACACCCCCGCCGCCAGCAAGCCAGGAACGGCGGAGCTAAAATCAGCATAAGCGTGGGACATGGTCTGCACTCCGTTTACCGCCAAAAATGGATTACCATCAATGGTTTCAACATCCATACCGTCTGGGTCTTTGTCGCAAATAAATTGACAGCCGTCTTTATGCAGATCGTGCGCACGGGCATGGTAACAACGCGCCGAAATTGCCAACGGCAGTCTGCCAAACACCAACGCTTCAAGTTGCGTGGGTGTGTTTTTTGCCAGTGCCGATATCTCGTTCATGCCCAGCTCAACCGGCAGGCACACTGATTGTGCCCCTCGTGCGGCAAGGTATGCCAAAGTTCCTTCATTATAGACATTAACAAACGGCCCAACCGCGTGCGGTTGCCCATTTAATAATGCAATTGCCGATACATCATTTGCTTCAATAATTATGTTTGCTTCACTATTGGAAATTATGTCACGCATGGTGTTCATTTCGCGCTTCGTCATAACCAGAGCCAAGGTTGACAAAATAACCTTTTTCCCGGCAACGCCAAGGCGGGCAAAAACTTCTTCCATATACGGCGCAAAAAAGCTTTCGCGCTTTGAACAAACGACCTCACCAACGCATACTTGGTCTACGTCTGCCTCATCGGCGATGCGAAAGTAAAAATCACGCCATTTTTCTGGTTGCCAATTAAACAAAACCGGCCCCATAACCAATGTAGCTTGCTTGTGCGTCGACATTATTTACGCCCATCCTGATTATCAATTATTATTAACGCCATGTCTTGCTGTATGCACCCGCAGTATTGCGCTGCCCTTCGGCTACTTTATTTAAATCGCTAATAACCATTTCGTCTTGATCGATGGAATCTACCGCCTTGCGAAACGATGTAACCACTTCGGCAATATATGCTTTACCCCTTTGGCGCCCTTCTATCTTTAGGCCAGTTACACCAGCCGCCGCCAGCTCTGGCAATATTAGCGCTGTATTCAGACTAACCGGATCCTCAAACAGATATGACGTCTTGCCATTTGCCACGAAACGACCCTTGCAAAGGGTTGGGTACCCGGCGGGTTCATCCGCGGCGAAAGAATTGATGGTAAAATCGCCAAGCTTGGATATCATTTTTCCATCATTGGTTTCTTCGTAGTTAACCGAACATGCTGGTGAGCATGCGCCATTGGTGTTTGGCGATTGGCCGGTAACATACGATGAAAGCGCGCACCGCCCCTCTGCCATTACACACAAGCCGCCAAATACAAATACCTCGGTTTCAACCGAAATTTCTTTATTAAGTGCCGCTATCTCGGCAATGCTGAGCACACGCGGCAAAACCACACGCTTAACATCAAAAGCTTCCTGATAAAAACCGATGGCATCAGGATTGGATGCCGAGGCCTGAACAGAAAGATGGCGGCGCAAATCAGGATATTTTTTTGTCGCGTAATCAAGCAGACCGATATCGGCCAAAATTACCGCATCTACGCCAGCACTAGCACCATCGTCAACGGCCCGATGCCACGCCTCACCATCACCAGCTTTAGGAAAGGTGTTGATTGCAAGAAAAATTTTACAATTCTTGCCATGGGCATAAGCAATTCCCTGATCCAATTCAGGGCGGGTGAAATTTAGGCCGGGAAAATTACGTGCATTAGTTGAATCGCGAAAACCCAAATAAACCGCATCCGCGCCGCTATCCACCGCCGCTTTTAATGCTGCCGGGGTTCCGGCCGGACACACCAATTCAAGTGGGTTCATGTTTTTGGATCCCCTGCTTTGGTCTTGTTTGCCTGCGATGCCGATAGCGAAGCGGCCAATAAATCCAGGTCTTCGCTCAAGCGGGAATAAGCCACATCCCCTAATTTAAATACCGCACGCGCAGGAGTTGCCATTGGCCCTAGGGATTTTAAAATATCACCCCTAATATCTATGCTGGCATCATCAATTGCATTTCGCAGGGCCACCACCATCTCGGTGTTTCCCTCTACCGCCAAAACACGCGAAAAAAATAATGCATCGCCATCAACGCGCCCTTCCATAAGGTCCACCAGCGCCAGCAACGGCCCACGAATTGTCGCCGAAGCATTGGTTGAACCTTGGCGGGAAACATAAAGTCTTGGTCGCCTAGGGTTAATATTTAGCTCAAACACTATTGGAAGATCGGTGGGGTCAATTATAAAAACCGGATCACCAAAACCCGACAATCTATCAAACAAATTTGGATAGCGCCGCATCAAAACTGCAAAAGCCGCACTGACCGCCGGTTGTAGCAATAAAAGCGGTAGCGGCCTTGCGATAAGGCCGGCGATAAACACCGGGGATAATGGCGGTGACTTTCCATGCAGTGAATACATAGCAAAAATCTCATGATTACTTTTTGAAACAAAAAAATACTAACTTGGTTGAGATAACGCTTTAACCCTTTGAAATAAATGTGGCCGATTGTTCAGTTTATCACTTTATCGGCTTCAACAAAATTAGAATCAATTTCAATTTTATCATCTATTCCAATTATAACGCTTCGCTCAGGTGGAAAAACGATCGAAGCCACCGTTCCATAACCCTTGGCGCTGTCTATGTTTAAGGTGCCGCCGTGTAGTTCAACCAATCCTTTGACCAAAGGAAGCCCCAACCCGGTTCCATTGTGTTTTCTATTTAATCCTGAATCTACCTGACCAAATCTTTCCATAGCTTTTTTGATATCATTATCACCCATTCCTATGCCGGTATCTTTTACGTTTATATTTATTGCGCCATCATCACCATAACTTGAACTAACCGTCACGGACCCGCCTTCTGGGGTAAATTTAACCGCATTGGACATTAGGTTAAGGAT
>Ga0224501_10001464_pt1 | contig 18331 bp, 19 predicted proteins | sample SF_Oct11_sed_USG_4_FD_169105 | JGI IMG/M metagenome (GOLD analysis project Ga0224501, IMG submission 169105) | Sediment microbial communities from San Francisco Bay, California, United States - SF_Oct11_sed_USGS_8_1 | ecosystem: Environmental > Aquatic > Marine > Sediment | place: USA...
GTTTTGATGGGTGTTCGGCACTTCATTTGTGTTTATGCTATACTTGTTAGTCAAGACATCATGCAGGTATAACCCAAAGAATGGTATATAAGGTTTAACTTCCACCCGCTTCATACATTGCTGCAGCACAGTGTGATATCTCCTATAGCAGTGCTTACTGTCAACAAACTTAAGTAGTTCAGTCCAGCTCCTACAGCAAAGAGGGAGATTATTACAGGAACTCAGTATGAAGGGATCTAATGGTAGTCGACCGTCAGTAATACAGTTTTGTGTGGTTAGAGCCTAGAATCTGATTTTCTGGCTGGGTGTACTCATTAGATACAAGCCAGCTTCGACAATTTCTCTATGAAATTTGAATGTACAAAAATACCTATGCCCTTAACTTTTTTTCTATTGTACTCAATGGGGACATAACCATCCTAGTTAACAGAACTCCTAAACTTGTTGGAGCGGTAGGAATTATGTGAGGAGTTCATTCTCACAGTAGGCGCTCAGCAGGAGCGGTAGGAATTATGTGAGGAGTTCATTCTCACAGTAGGCGCTCAGCATAAGTAGGACGCGAACTCTGGATCTTCCGATCTTGAGCCATGCGCTCTAGCCATTGAGGTGTCCCTTAGATTGTTGGGAGCTTGAGGCATTGAAAGTGGGTGGTTGACAGGTCACCGAGAAGAGGTCAGAGCCAGTGAGGGTCTGACCTGTAGGTATGTGGATGAGCTTTCTTTAGTTTTCTCCACAGGGAGTCGAGTCTGGCCAGAGAGTGACTCCGTAGAGACAGAGTCAGTATCCAGACAGCGTTAAAACTTTGCAACTTCTGCCGACAAAAATCAGCCACCTAAAGAAAAATATATCTGTGATGTGAATGACATCACAGATGTGCAGATCTTGTTCCACCAGTCGCGAGGTACAATGGTCTGTATAGGGCTATAAACAAAGCTCTGTGTGGATGTCCCTGCCCTGTTCGATGGCATTTAAAGGTAAAGGTTGTCCCATAGCTAATGGCCGTCGGGGAAATGGTCGCTAGAGAGCCAACTTATATCAGCAACGGTGTAACTTTGATGGGGCACCACTCTTCTTTCTTGCTGCCTCGATGGTGTTTAGACCTACCATAATAAGATGACGGAGCAGTTCCATCCTCATCTGTGCCTCCCCGCATCTCAATATTTCACTCGGGAAAAAATTATGCAGACGCTCATGCAACTTAATGATAGAGTACAATGGAGGATAGTTGGACCACTAAAATAAAAATGATCCGAGCACTGACCACCAGCATTGACATTGGAAGGAAGCTGGTCATGAAAGATGTGACTCAGATTAAAAATTGGGCTTGACCGGGATTTGAACCCGGGACCTCTCGCACCCAAAGCGAGAATCATGCCCCTAGACCATCAAGCCACCTGAAGTTGATAGCTTTGCTGAAAAACCAAGAAAAATACAATTTCACCCTTGGTTAGCCATGCATATCCATCTGTGTATATTTGGAATTCATCGCAAGAGGAAGGATAACGCATAGGAGTGGGTTTCCATACCAATCTGTCTAAAGACATCGTAAACACATGCATAATGCGGGGGTCATTGAACTACGTACATGGTAACTGAGCCTACCCGGAACGGTGGTTGCTCGAGCACGGAGCTCAGCTGATCGAAGTTGACCTGAATAAGGAGCCCTCGGTCAATGAGAGTCAGCTCTTGACCAATCGTTTCGACCGAGTAATGTAGCAGAACACTGTCATAAATAGTGGGAACACCTTTCCACATTTTGCTAAAATGGGATAAAGCCAGAGGTGTTAAATAATATCACCTTGCCAACGCGAGGAAAACTAGTAGGAGCAGGCAACTCCAAATTTATCAACTAGAATTTTATGCGATTTTGCTTCAACAAACCCGTGATTGTTGGATCTATTATCGATCTTGTCCCGGTCACAGTCGAATATGTCGTCGGGCCCAAGCTCCTGTATACAGACAAGTCTTCCACAGCCCACAGCTTCATCAGAATGATTGCCATTATTATTCTTATCACCTACAGAATACAGTGATATTAAACCTCACTGTAGCGAAATATGCTCAGTAGTGCTGCCTCCCAAATCATTTAGTATTCAGACAGCAGTTCCTTCAGAGTAAACATTACACTGTGGATGGCCCGATACTACTGCACCGCTCCCGACAGCTTTTCTGTCAGAGAGACATGGCGAAAAACAATGTCCATAAGTAAATAGTCCCCAGCAGCCACAGAATTAAACTCAAAAAGTTGACTCACTAACCCAATGGCTTGTTTTCAGGATGGCCCACGGTTTGCCTCAAAGAGTGGTGGATGGGCCTTCTTTGTTTAACATTGTGATCCGAATCCAGCCGGGGAGAAAGCACAAACTGATGCGCAAACTTGGACTTGAACCCGGGTCACCTGATCTAAAGTCGAATGCGCTGCCCACCAATCAACTGCTTCTCACTGACCTATCCTAGAATATCCGGGAACGTTGAGTATCAAGGTGACATGGTGCTCAAACACTGGATGATTGGAGCATATACACTACAGGCTTTGAAAGATTACAAGTCAGAACACCTAAATCTAGGCACATTTGTAGATGGAGTCGTCTTTCCCTGCCACTATTATAGGCATTGTATGTTTACCTAGTTGGTGTGGGTCATTATTGGTGGATAATCGGCTGGCACTTTCTGAAGAGTGGAATGCTGCATTGCCACATCCATACACGGACTCTACAGAGGAATGGAACAAAATTAGGAAAGCAGGCTTGCTATTCAGAAACAAATATTTGACAGATAATGGCCAACCGATAAGAAAAGTAAGGTGAGGGTTAGCCAATGGTAGTGTGGGAGAAGTGGCTGTTAGACGGGTTAGGTGAGTATCCTACTTCTTCCCCACCGTCTTCACCTTACCAATCTCAGAAGAGAGCAGGTACCTATTCCCTGCTGGGTGACAGAGAGAGGTTTTTAACATCCCGTGCACAAACTTCCTTGAACCCAAATCCTTTGGTGCCAGTGGCGAACACTCTAACCACTGACCCACAGAGACTTCCAATGAAAACAAGAGAAAAAAAACACAAAAATCTGGAATCTTTTCAATTTTTGTTTAGAGACATAGTCTATTTTCAATACGTCTAGTGATGAACCAACCTGCGATGCTTTCTTGGTCAGTTGAGAGTATGAGGGGGGCCTTCTCCATGTGTTTATAATTCCGATAGTCTGGGCTAGAATAATTTTGGTTGAGATGGTGATCATGGTAGTGGTGATGGGATTTATACGTCATCTGGTGATAAGGATCATAAGATGAGAAGTAACTGGTGGGAGGATGACCTGTGAAAAGAACACAGCTCGCATAAAGACCAGGCCTGAGCATGTACCAGAAAATGTATAATATCTGTGTTTTTGTTTTACCCTGGACTGTCTACTGGACTCTGTTTCCCGCACCAGATTTTGTTTGATAGAATCTCTGATTCCCACAGACCTCAATATGAAACGGGGTTGAATGTGTAAAATAAAATTTTCAAACCAAATCAAATTCACAACAAGAAAACTTCCAGTAAAGCCGCCAAGAGAGATTGTTCACCAATTACTGGTTAGCATGGACATGGAGCGCCACAAGCAGGCCAGTATCAATGCTCCATCCCTAAGTGAGGTTTTGTTTTGTTTTGAGCTGGGATTAAAGTGAGAAACTCACCTTCACGGGAGGTCGTCATGACCAGGATTCAAACCCGTGTTCTCATAACTGCGAGACTACCACTTTACCACTGAGATATCCCGCTATCACAACAAGCAAGCTGAACTCATAATATAAGTACACACTTTTCCTTTTATAGATACTGGGGTTTTGATGAATTGGGAACAATTGAGTATTTTAGTGAGCTTACCATGGTGATAGTGATAATAGTACGGCTGATAGTAGAGTGAGCTAGTAGTACTGGGTGTCATGATGGGTTGAGTGATAAACCCGTTGTTCTGCAGGGTCTGAGTAACTGGATGTTCAAACCTTGAACCATCTGCTAGCTCAATGGAAGTTTTCATCTGTGGATTGCGGGTGAGATGTTTTTGGTTGGATCTTACGGGTTCAGCAGCCAAGCCACTGGCCTGACTGGAATCATGTAAACTCCACCCATCATCTGCCCGGTTAGACTGATTCATATTGCGAAATAAAAAGGACCCAGAAGAATGCCCTTTTGGTTTTAGCTCAGAGAAGCCAGGCTTTGTGTACTGAGGGGGCTGAATTTGCTGCTGGTGAATTGGCTGTTTTGGTCGCACATCCGGCTGGCGAGGCGTGTTAGGTCGATGCTGCCGTTCGGAATGATCTTGAGTCGCTTGATGGCTTGTTTGTGATTTGGATGTAGGGGTATTCCTTTGGTTGGCTTTCGGGAACTGCGGTGCAACCAGTGGGTGGGGTGTTGACGGACTCTGTCCCAGAGTTCCTGGTGAGTCACTGCTGTAAGTGAGGGTTCGTGACTCGGTAAATGTAGTTCCATTTGATGGATCGTTAATGGTAGTGGCGGATTGTCTAATGTGATCTGGCTGCGACCTTCTTTTAGTAAACCAATTTCGCGTGATATTGTCCAACAGTAAAGGTTTTGAGGTGGCTGGATACGGCAAAGTCATCGAATTATTGGATTGAATTCGATGGGGTTTGTGAGTTTCATTGAGAAGTTCTATGGTATGTCTTGTGAGGCGTGTAGACAGCGGGACAGTGACATGGTGTGGCGACCGACTTCCAATCTCAGATTCACGTGGAATGTCTGCAAATAACAACATATCAGGTTTGATTTGGATCCACACCTGTGACCCTCTCTCTCACCCAGGGCCAAAATCATTGCCCCACCTGTCAGGTTACAGTTCACCCAGAAAAAGAGAACCTATAATACATGCTATATATCAGTTATCTTGCTTTTCTCCTCATGTGACGTCTACACCATAATGGTGAAAACGGCCAGGTTAGATATTTATGTTTACCCGGTTACGGCTTAACATGAACTACCATGAACGGGTCAGTCTCAATGCTTCATCCCATAGTGGGGCTTGGTTTTGTTCGGAGCTAGAATTAGCATGTAAGGCGCTAGCTACTACTCACCGGACCAGGATTTGACGAAGGATCTCACAGTTGCAAGCTCAGCACTCTACCATGGTGCTATTCCACTGTTCCATGGGTTTAAGGGGTACAGCTTACCTTTTTGAGAGCTCCATAAGCCTTTAAATAATCTGAATTTGCTTGATTTTTTCTTTTCCACGGGAATTTTACTGATTTCCGACCGTTGAATTTTCTCAACCAATTGTTCAATATCTGATTTGGTCACTATACTTGATTCAGTTCTGCAACAGATAGAAATTGGACGCCTTGACTATAATCATTCCAACTTAGCCTGAATATTCAGAATTATCTGATAAATAGTGCTATGTTCCCCAACAACTGTGAACTTCTGAGCGAACCACTAGTACATGAAGGATATGTTCAGTCCCACCCCAACATCGGCTTATTACACAAGAATGACTATGAGAAGCTCTCTCTATGTTCCCAGAATGCCCAATCGGACTGGAGATTCAGCCTCTAGCATAACTGTCCCTCAACTTTGGAACAGTTTTCATCATGGCTTTGTAAATGCATCTAGTTTACGCCATTTTTAAAACTTTGGTTCGCGCTCACGTTTGACAGAATTTTTATGTACCCCGGACTCTGTTTTAGCGCCACGTAAAAAACTCAAAACAAGTGAAATTAAAACTATTTCAGCTTACGCGGATCTAGTCTGGTGCAGTTCAGTGGGCGGTGAGCCAAGATGTTCAACTACATTGAAAATGAGGTCATCATCGAGAGATTTCAGAATCATGAGCTGCCCATATAAATGCTTCTGCTTTGCCGACAGCCATGTTGGGTCGCCATCATCGTCGACCATCTCTTTCTTTGTAGAGGACATGTGACCACGATTGGTAGTTTGTGAACTAACATGGTCTGACAACCATTGGGGCAGCCCTGCAGAGATTGCAGATGGTTTTAGAAAATATACTACACCAACTTAAAGCGAAGTGTTACACCAACTTATAGCGAAGTGTTACACCAACTTATAGCGAAGTGTTGCTCAAATTGAAGTAAGTTCTTTGATTCATTTGACATCATTGAGATTCATAGACTGCCAATGGAAAATGGAGAAAATAAACGGCTTTATAATGATATTAGAGTAGTTACCTGTGCTCTGGGATACAGGGAAATAAGAAATGCTGGAGTTATCAGCACATGATGCCACTGAAAGCTGTGATCGAACTGGAGACTCTGACACAAAACTAGATTTTTCATTTCTATAATAATAAATAAAGACATTAAATGTGGAGAGATAGAAGTAACCGATACTGAGTACATAAATAGACATACAATTTTATACATCTACGGGTACATGTCTGCAAGGGAGGAGCTGTGACTGAGGGAGTAACACCCTCGCCACTGGCGCTGAAGATCACGGGTTGAAGACAGGTGGTACACAACATTTCTTCAGAACTCTCTTTGTTCAACCTGCAAGGAATGGGTACCTGGCTCTTTTCATACTGGAGAAGGTGAGGGGAATGAAAAGAAGTGGCACCCCGCCTCAGCAGCAATGTTGCCGGTCATTGGCTAAAGACCAACCTGAACTTTTCTTTTTACGTGTGTCTGTATGAAGGATGAATATGGGTAGGGTAAGGCTAACCTGTTATATGCAATCTTTTAGCTTTTCGCCGCCCAGTTTTCCTGCTATTCTACTACCGAGTTATTTCCGAATATGTACCATAAGTGAGTTTTTATCTATACACCCAAAGAGACAATAATTATCCCATCGTAATATTGGCTCAAATGTGCTAACTGGATAACTCAGAGATTGCATTGAAAACAGCAAACAGCAAAATTATGTTTTAGACAGAATCTTCTGTAAAATCATTGATCACTATTGATTCAAATGATGCTTTGCTTGGTCGGCAAGCAAATGGCGAGAATAAATAGCACACGCAGTGCATGATGCGCATGCTGAGGACCAGACCATTGATATGAACCTCTTGTTTGAAGAGATTGAACGACTGCAATACATTTCATCAAGGATGGATGTGATGTCTTTAAACGATGGAGATTCTGACTTGTCAACTGAGCTCAAGGAGTACGATCCATGTTGTGATTGCGATTGTGAATTTCGCTGATCACCTATAGGTGCTGGCTGAGTGGATGGCGCTGACATGGTGGATGACGATGGCTTGATACAAGGGGAGATGGTACCAGGTAGAATGATCGCTGATGATGTGTACTGTTCGAGTTTCTCTGACTGCGTGAAGTGAGAAGCTTTGATTTCTGGCTCCTGAGGTGATGGGGACATTGGTTGCGGCTTTGGTGACCTGTAACTGTTTTTCTGCTTCGCCTTGGGTGAAGGAGGGACGGGGGTGGCACTTTTCCATGGTGAGCTATTCTCGGCTTGTAAGTCTATTTCCTCGGCCACTTGAGGGCTATATATAACGAATGTGGGTGGGATGCACGACATCAGCGTGTCAACATAAGGGTCGTAAGAATAGTCTTGTAATCTGTCACTGATATGCAGACTAGCAGCCACTGAGGTTTGGGGAGTAAGAGTATGCTGTTCCGACTCTGATTGTAGGTTTGTGATGTTAGTATTCAGATAGGCGGTTGGTTGTTCAGTCAGACAGAAGGACACACTATCTAGAGATGACTCTGCGGCTGTGACGAAGTTAAGTTTCACACTTTTGGAACTGTTCATGGGTTCTGTGGTATTAGAGGCTCGAGTACACATCCCAAATCGCTCAGGCATGATCTCATCACTGCGCGATATCCTGGCCGTTTGGCTCTGTTTTGATTTATGGTCATTTCTATGTTTTTTAGTTTTGGGTTTTGACATACTTTTTTCTGGTAGACTGTTGTACACATTAACATGGGCACTTGTCCTCGCCTCAACTAGGGCTTTGTCCTTCTGGTTGATAAAGCCCTTACTGGGAGCTGAGCGCAGTCGTGTTATTTCCTCACCGGATTTGTTGACCATGATACTGGATGATCTGACGAATTGACGACCAAGATGGTGGCGATCAATGCCAGACACCGAACTAGCCAACTTTTTTGTAGCATTGTCCAATTTATCGACAGGCGAATTATGGGATGTGTGCAAAAATTGACTAGAATTCGATCTAGAAGTGACTGATCCGGTTGGTGAGATCTTATCGGTGGAAGTGGCATGTTTCTCAACCATGTGCTTGTCACCTTCAGACATGTTGGATAACTGAATCGCTTCCATTACAGGCGATTTACCAGTGGCCTCTAGAGAGCGATTTTGAACCGGTGAATGACTAGATTGCTTCGGTTTCTGCTCGTTTCGCGCGTCCTTCGAGGTCATAGTTGGGTTATTGGGCTCAATTGCGCCATTGTTTCTGTTTTGGGGTAAATTAGCCTCTCCCAGTGATACCATTAAAGATGCTTGAGTAGCCTGACTGATCGGCAAAGGGGAGTCTCTGTCACTCCTCATTATAACTGCATTACAGTTTTGTGTCTTGTTAGCCGGTGCTGCTTCCTCAGCTCTCACCGGTGAAGAGAGCTGATCATGACACAATAAGCTGTCATCACATGGAGAATTTCGCATACTGGTCAGGTCCGCAGTGAATCTCGGCGACTCCTCTGAGCACAGCAAGTAGATGGGTACAGATGATTTGGGACTACCAGGCATTTTTGTTAACGAAAGCGGTACTCCTCTTTGTATTTTATCCACCCAACTCACCTACAAATGTTTTTCAAACAGACTTTTCGAACCAGAATGGAAATCCCACAAATTATTTAAAAATAATTATGTATGATGTTCCCAGTATACATAATGGCTTTCTCATATCCCTACTACCGACTGGACGGTGACCTCAAAAGACCAAGATAATTGGTATGCCTCCTTTCATCATGCTATTGTGTTGGAAGCTGAGCGGGAACAGGATAGGAGGTGTTAATCGGTCCCGACTGGCGGTCTGATTTCACCATTTCAGTATAGTCAGGAACGACTGACACCGGGCCGAGACAAAATACAGAATGGCATGCAGCCATACTGGGTGGTGTCTATACAAGCTTGAGTTGATGCAGCATTTTGGTTCAAAATCAGTCTGTTAATACATTATCCATACCCATTCTTTCCACACAGTGCCTAGTAGCTTGGGTGAGAGTCGGGTGTTGCAGAGTTCAAAGTACAGAGTGGGTTTATGATGAGCAACCACCACCAACTTATGCCTCTTTTGACAACTCAATTTGATTTTACTGAGTGGCAGCGCTTTAATTAGCTCTACGCCTTCCATTTCATCATCAGAGAGCGCACCAAACACCACATCCGGGTTCTCTTTATAATCCAGAAGTCGTTGCTCTGCAACCAACAACACCGTTGGAGACAGCCCTGTGAGCATCAAAGAAGAAAATGGTAAACACAATTTGCCATAAAATTAAGTCAGTGGACTTTTTTATCGGCTGGATATAATCAACCAATCTTCTTATTTTGTATCCTGATCAGTGTCAGGGGTATTTAGAAATTGGCTTTTGTAATCTTTAATTCAGCATTTCCCGGGGCGCCTCATTTGGAGACTTTCTACTTGCACCAGGTTGCCCCATAGATTAAGAAGGTAGCTATATGGGTGCTCAACCAGTGATATTTTGGTTTTCCGATGAATGTTTTGGCATACACAGACACTTTAGGGAGGCTCTCGGCACTGGCGCTGAAGGCTCCGGGTTAAAAACAGTTTGTACACAGGGTCTTTCAAAGTTGGCTTTTTAGCGGCCACTGGTTAACCTGAACAACATTCACCATACACAGACGCTAATACATGGTGCACAGTTGCTTACACTTCTGAATGGCGCATCCTGGTGTGATATTCCGGATACAAAACTATGAACTCTTACCAAGAAAGACTTGTTTTGTAGCTCTGCCGTCTGAATTCTCACACACAAATGGAGACTCGATCAGGATCTCCATCTCCTGAAACTCTTCAAACTCTTCACAGGCTAGCAATTTCTGTATCTGCAGACTCGAATTCATCCTTCATCAATTGAAAGTGTGTTAACTCACTTACTAGTATCAAAGGCAAGCCGGTTAGTGATTACTTAGTATTCCACAGAGCATGTGAGACGCCCGTCTGGTCCGCTAAGCTACTGGAAGGAGCTGCAGAGAGACATATAGTCCTGAATCAAAGCGTGCTTAAGCAGTTGAACTATTAACGGTAGGAATAAAACGCAGTGTTGGACGGTATGTTCTCGCAGAATCGTTATTTTACAATCATTGTTGGCGGGTGGAAACAAGAGCACAAAATCAAGTTGCACTTGGCGGCCCCTATAGCAACTTTTTCTCTAAAGCATTCTGATCTTGCATGATTTATGCGTTTATGAAAAGTGGCCACATTATGAGATTGGTTGAGTGAAGCATAACAAATTGCTGTTATAATAAGCATATGAACACATGCAAAAATGTAAGTTTGATCCAACAACAATCTCAAGGGTACATTTTATGTAACAAAAGTCTCAAGTCAGTCTATTCTGCGTTTATCTCATGATTTGTATCCTCCATTTTCCAGCAAACAGTAAATTAATTGGCACCGGTTATATATAGACCCATAGTGTTATCCTCTATAACTCTTTCTAAGATGACTCTATTCATAGTTCCAATATATGGAAAGCAATAACAAACTATCCTGGTGAGCACTATTTCATTAGTCCACTTTGGCGAGTACAATAGCGGTCCTACACGGGATGTACACCTACAACAACCAGTACAAGTGCGCTTAACCTGAACAGAAGAAGGTGCTATAACGCAGTGCCCTGACAACTGAGTGTGGGGACGATTAAATCATAAAATTATCATCAAAACACTCTAGTTGACGCCATATCACATGTGCAGTGGGTCAATTCGCTTTAATGATCACTTCATGGAAGAACCCAATCTCCTATGTTTTGGGACAAATCTATCTGTTGCCATCCATACATGACCCATTTTCAGGCGTATAATTCATCCATTGATGTATTATCCATCCGAAGAATAATTAAACACCCATAGATGTATAATCAATTCATATATTCATATTATCTAGAGCTATATTATCCTTCCAAAGGTTTTTTAATCCGTTGACAGTTGCATAATCCATTAGTAGACAACTTTAAACTAGGGCTTTAATTGTAGAATGCAAACAATTAGCACACGCCCGCAGGCCGCAACCTATATCCTAGAGCCTATGATGATACATACCATAAGAGAGCAGCGTCGGCCTCCCCAGCCTTCACCACTCGTCAGGAATTCTGTATTAGCATCTAGTCTCTGGTGACCTCCGAACCACTCTTCATCCGAGTTCAGCACCATCTTATATTTGCCAGGAATATCCACACCAACGCGGTAATCCGTATAGCTCTTATTAGCGTGGAAGTTAAACACAAACAAAACTCCGGCTCTGTCGAATGCAATCACTCTATCTGTCTCGTGCTTGCAACTCACGTACCCCTGTGAATTGTATACCACATTAATGCCATTCCTTGTGCACACAATTAGAGCTTGTATAGCAAACTGACACAGTACTGTATGACGAAATGGTCAGAACCCAGAACATTTCCATCTAAAAAACCCAACAGCAGGAGGAGGGCCTGATGATAAAACAGTTGTTTATATGTATGTAATTGCCAGATGGTGCTGGGAATGCACTCGTATGAATCCTGCTCACCATAGGCTCCCTAGCTGAAAACAAATACTGGGAGAGGAGTCTGGCCATGCCGGCTGTCGCAAGCCTCCCGAAAGGATATGCAGACAAGTGCTGACAGGTTATTTTGCTCTCACAATTGTTCAAGTTAAAGGACTAATAAACAACACATGAAGGTACCTGAGCAGCTGACAACCACGAATAATGCTCCTCTGTTTCGTTCATGGCCTTATCAAATCTAGAGAGGAATTTGTAGCGGAGATTGTCATCCTTGATTAGATTGAACTGCCTGCGAGCGTAATGATAACTTTCCCCATTACCAACGCGAGGGAAATCCAACCATTCGGGATGGCCAAACTCATTCCCTGTAAATACACAAAACCCAATGACACAGTAGGACTATTTTTTGTCAGAATCAATCAGTTAGTTTGACCATGAGATCGGCGATTGCCCGAAAGCAACGGCCTCTTTTTAGGTCAAAGGAAACCCAGAAAAGCACTGCTTATAACGCCGATTTGGTTGCGCCGAATTTCTAGTTCTACTCCATGTTATGAGGGAGTAAAGATCATTAGGTTACTAAGTTTTAGTAATTGGATCTCATTTTCTTTCTATTTGGCCAATTCGGGCTGTAGTTAATAGTTTTTGTAAAAAGTCGCACTCGCTACCACTATAAGAATGGAGAAACACAACTCCGAAAATATGTCTACCCTCGACTATGGCTTAACCGATTTAACAAAAGTGGATTCTTTGCGAAACCGCTTTTATAGCAGAGCCGGGTTTTCAGGCGATGTTTCAGGCGAGCTACATGGGGCGATGCTTGCGTCTATATGAGACGCCAGGGTCCTGCCAGGGATTTAAAAGAGGGTGACTATTGGCTGACCTAGTTAAACTAGGAGAGAAGAAGATAAATGATAAGGCAATCTAAAGGTAGTTAAACGTCCTAATTATTTTAACAAACGTAGTGAATAGCCATCAAGAGTCACTTTACCAACTAAGAGAATCCATATGGATCACTGACTACGCCGTAAATCTTACTGTTGACTCATTGCCATTTACCGCGGCTAGTATAGCCACTGCAGTTTTGCCATGAGGTGCAAAGAAGAGACTTTATTGGTTGACGGAATAGAATCCCGGGGTGTAGTTTCGGGCGACAGAATCGCTTGAAAAGAGGTTTTTTAATAGAGCCTTTGAAAGGCTTTAAAAGAGGGCCTTCTCTAGAGCCCTTGTTTTCGGCCAGGTTTTCGGTCAGGTTTTCAGCCGACTCGCCGGAAACCTTTCCTCTATAAAAGTAGCTTGAATGATCGACAATGACTGTGAATTTTATGAAAGGTAGACAATTCCATATATTGAATGCATGTTTATGCAAAGTTTTTTTACTCTTTAACATAAAGGCTACGATGAACAAAAAATTCAGATTTGGTGGTCTTCAGACTACAATAGATCAGATTGGGTTGATAACTGACCTATAAAGTTGAGATAGCCTTCACCGCCGAGGGCATGTGTGATTAGACGAATCATCTTGTGTAGAGCCAGGCCTCTATCTATCACTGGCGTTAGAGGTCTCAACACTGACATATTCTCATACATCTCCTTATCCATCAGCCAAAATGCCAATGTTTTATCACCTGAATGGCATAAGGATAGGCAATGATGAACAGAACCTAGTCCACTTTAGTCAGTGCAAGATTATATGACCTTGCCATAAAGGGAATGCAACTCCATAACCTTGCGCCGTGCTGGACGGGTGCTCGTAGGGATGAAACTCATCAATCGAGTATGCGCGCGATGTGTATATGCGTGTGGAATTTTGCGCTCTCACACTAAACTCACCAAACGCGATAGGCGCGTAATTACGAGGGTGCACAAATTATCAAAAAAACGAGGCTCGATTAGTTACCACGTACGCGTGAGACAATTAGAACGAATGAAGATTGTGGGATATGAGAGATTGAGTAGACCCTAGGGAAGTTTAGTTTGATAATGAATTGAACAGAATTGATTACAAACTAATGAGCAAGTCGAATGCTAGGCCCAACAAGAGTAATTTTAGTAAACGTAAACACAAAAGTAGTCAAGGACTTATTCAGTTGCTGTGGGAAACCCCTAACTCTTGCAGCTCTTCATGGATAGCTCATCGGTTGTTTGTTGGAGCGTTGGTATTGCTGTAGATTTTTGCCGGCAAGGTTCTATCTAGCGTCGGGCGACCACGGGTTTTGTCAACTAGTAACACTTTTGGCGACATTGCAGTGGGTTAAAATAAGACCTGGCATTGATTGCTGAATTGTCCCCAAATGCAATGGCGAAAGCTGGCGTTGTGAGATGACTCGTAAAACGTTCTCCAACAATCAGTGCGCGTGATGCAGTCAAACTTCAATCTCTTGAATCCAACGCATATTGAGAGAAGTCACGGTGACGTGATTGAAAATACGCTTAGCAGACAAATATGCGCTTTCATGAGTTTCATCCTCCAAGGGCCTGCCACACGACGGCGAATTGCGATATATCCCATTCACAATAAATTCGCAACTCACGTTCATTGCCACGCGATTGTGATAACTATTTGCAAGCTACTAGGGTTTCCGCAGTCACATGACCAATGAGGCCAATGAGACTGTGTAGTGGGTGTCGTACTGGGGTTCTTTTTTTGGTCACACTGGTTAGAAATCGTACGTGGGGATTTTGCTTGTAGCCAGACTCAACTAGCCGCAGGTAAATTTTGCCAGCTTTCATTTTACAATCACCTCTGATGCTCTGGTTTTCATTCATGGTGATTGTTTCTTGTTCTGCGATGATGACTGCTCCCAAACTGACTCAAATAAGGTTTCAAGTCAGACGTAGTTGGCCATTCTGACTTTGAACTTCATAGCTTTCTGATTCCCAGGGGGTATTGAAATGATTGACCCAATCAGCGTGTAACCTTTAAGCGCTATTTGCGACTTTATTCAGCATGCAAGAACTGGCAGCTGTCGCACATTCACAAAGTGATTTTCCATGTAACGTCATTCGCGATTTTTCCTTTTGCAAATGCGTCATCGTGTTGCAGGCCCTTAAGATTGATGATTTGGGCAAGGCTGAGACGACAATATGTAGTCTGGGCAGTTATGCACAACTGCATTGAATGGGCAACGATCAAAACTCAACATGGGATATATTCACTCACATACACGCTTATAGGCCAAGACCAAAATTAGACCAAGACCAGAATCAGATAAAGTGGCGCATCTCATTCTCATAGTGATTTGTGCGATGTTCTTGGCTCTATGGACCTCGCACCGTGCTATTTGTGTGGTCATTGAATGATGATCTTGGTAGATCTGGTGTAAAGCTTGGACAGTTGCTCACAGCAGGATGCCAGGATCATGCATTTCAATGATGTGTGGCATTGATTCTAATCAGTTGCCCATATTATGAAAACAATAGCAGACTGTGTTGAATTTTTTCCCTTCTCTACTTACCGACCAGCGCTTGATCGTGGCTCTCTGCATAGGCGATGCACGGTTCTTTATACCTTCTATTGATGAGAGTGTGTACAACTTTACCCAGGTTCCAATCTTCATCCTTCTTCTCTTTGAGCAGCTAGACAATAGAAACCAACCTCCTAGCTCCAGTGTTAGTCATGTAGTTCGAGGTATAAACAAAGGCGAGACCCTCATTTTGGCAATGACACAATCAAACAGGATCCGAGCACAAAACCGTAATTGGAGGATGGATGGCTTCGGACAGTCGGATAACTCTGGGTGGTTCAGCTACAACGATCTAATGCATAATTCAGACAGATCAAGCTCAATCGGGAGCGCATGACAAAATTTTGGCAGCACTTTCAGTTTGCTACATGCTCCAAACAAATACTGGGTCATGCTATCCAGTGAGCCCTCTAAGCCTGAGGCTTATTCTGGAGCCGTAAGGACTGGGAATTCTGTGGGGAGCTCATACTTGTAGAGGGAGCCCCGCATGATCTACCAACAGCTGCAGACGCTGGGATATCCCAATATTGTAGACAATTCATTACACATACACATACCTTGATCCACATATCAGGAAGAGCCATGGCTAGTCGATAGTCAAATCCTATTCCACCTTCATCAATTGGGCGACAGAGAGTAGGCATACCAGACACGTCCTATAAACAGAACAGCGGCAGTGTAGGGTCGTACAGTAAACCGAAACGAGGTACGAGATAAATGTACCTATCACAGATAGTGGTAGGATGAAAGGTGATTTTAGACACGCTAACATACCCCACCCCTTGTGTGCTCCACATTTTTCTAGAGTCGGGCGGCATCGCCTAAGTGAAATAGTGCCAACAGAAAAATTTGCGTTTGCCATATATAAAAAAGGCGATAGACAAAGCGCTGGTCTGTTCCAATAAATGACGTAACATATGCTCCCATCGCATAACTTGCCTCAAAAAGTCTCTCCCTTATCACATTCTAGCGGTTGGCTGGTTTGGCTCAAGCGAACAAAAACTTCAACGTGTATGTTCGGGCAGAATAGCGCGCTGGGGGTGCATGGGATTGGCAACAGGGCACAGATCAATGACCGCTAGCTTGTTTAAAAATGTTCAATGTAAATTTGCGGCTTTGTCACAGTTTTGTGTGTATTTATTAGACCATCGACTATCATCACTGACCTCTGCAATAGTTATCATGAACGGATAGGTGCTGTGCAGCATGTGATTAGCCAGCATCAGGTAAACAACTGACTCTGTATCCGTGTTCAGTCTGAAGTACTCATTATAATCTCCGCTAAATCCTTCACCTGTGCAAAATACCAGACATACACCCACACGCACATAAGGGAAGGACATACAGATAATTTCTGTCGGACAATCAATTAACTCCAAGAAGATGGCAAGTTATGTACAGAATTCACAGAAACAAGCTTTTCCGTGACATTATCGCCATAAAAATGGCAACCTATTCTGTTTTGTATTTATTTAAACATTTTTATTGAGGTTTTGTATGTACAGCGCTTGCGGAAACAACCTTTGCTGTAAGTGACTTACCAAGTCCATGACTATGGTAAAGCATGGAAGTGACACCATCAAATCTAAACCCATCAAAGCCATACTCATCCACCCACCATTTCAAATTAGAGAGTAGAAAACGTAGCACTTCCCAACTGCAAGAGAAATAAGCCTTGATGAACATTTCAGAAAAGACCATGCCATTACATATTAGAAGTTGTCATGCCGTGCGAAAACATGAGCAAGGTTGGACAACTCCGACAAACGATCAAACATGTTATTTGGAGTTGTGTTGTCACGGAGATATTTAACCAAGGACAGACAACTCTTTTTTCGCGGCTTGGTCCTTCCAGGACACCTGTAGATCAGTTAAATGTTTGAGAAGCCTTATAGGTGAGAGGGGACAGCCAAGGAGGATGAGGAGATTTACCTGCTATAATTGCTATCAAGGAAAAGACATATCTTGTAACCGTCGCTTTGTCATTTCACTACACTCATGTGAGATGTTGATTTGAAATGTCCGAGCTGAAAGGTCGATTCTGCATCGCATGGTAACAGCGCCCCTAGCCTAGTTTTTTCAGGAGTTCTTTTCTCAAATGAACAACTTCACAAAAGAGGACAACTCCGGTGAATGAATTAGTGCCTTTTTGTCATAACATTGGAAATGTTGCGTGTAAATTATGCTTGTGCTGAAGGCACAGCTGCTCGGGCCTGGCCATGATTAGCTGTGTAGCACCGCTAGGGACCCATGCTACAGTCAAGCAAATCGCTTTTGATGTTGGCGCGGCCACTCATTGCGGTGCCAAAAGTTCTGCCGTTTGAAACCGGCAATAGATTGGGCCAAGTTATTGACCAGTTAGTATGTTATACGCTGTTACCAAGTCTATTTATTTCTAAAGAAGAGTTGTCATACCGTGGGACAGTTGGATATTTCAAATGAACGGCCAAACATGTCATTTGAAGTTGTCTTCTTCTTGAGATATTTGTCAAAGGGAAGACAATTCTTGCATTAGCAATTTTGTCCTTTCACTACACCAATTGTAAATTGTAACAGGTTGAGCCAAATGTTTGATCAATTAGTCTGTTTGATAAGTCTAATGTGAGACGGACCGGACTAGGAGAATGAGGGAATTTACCTGCTATAATTGAACAGTCTACTGTCCCACAGTGTATGCTCGCCCCTCGCTCCATCATGGAAGTAACAAGAGTTTGTGCCGTCAAATTGATTCAACCCATCCAGTACATTTTTTGATGCGTGGCTGTGCACCACATCCAGCAGGACGACAATACCGAGGCTGTGAGCAGTATCTACCAATTCCTTTAGGTCTTCTGGACTGCCGTACCGACTACGAGACAAAGTCATATCATAAAACAGACGCTATATGTGGTGCATCACCACTGGCGTTTATTTTTCACCGCAATAATTAGTACATGAACTGTCAAAACAGAAAACAATATTTTAAGTAAGCAACTTTTTTTCTTGGGGATACCGGCAATCATGAATACTTGCCTGGATGCGGCAAAGAAGCTGGTCACTTGGTACCCAAAGCTGGCATAGTACGCATGCTCCATGACAGCCATGAGCTGAATCGAGTTATAACCTGTAATGAAAGTAATCAGACCTGTAGTTATAACCTGTAATGAAAGTAGTCAGACCTGTAGTTATAACCTGTAATGAGAGTAGTCAGACCTGTAGTTATAACCTGTAATGAA
>Ga0224501_10001465_pt1 | contig 18318 bp, 14 predicted proteins | sample SF_Oct11_sed_USG_4_FD_169105 | JGI IMG/M metagenome (GOLD analysis project Ga0224501, IMG submission 169105) | Sediment microbial communities from San Francisco Bay, California, United States - SF_Oct11_sed_USGS_8_1 | ecosystem: Environmental > Aquatic > Marine > Sediment | place: USA...
TGAGCTATCCCACAAGCTATCATGGCTGATTATTATTAATACTACTACCTTATTTGCTTTGTACCTGAAATATATAAAGTATCAAAATCACCGTGGTCAATCCCCAGTTGAAGTTGCAAGCGTCTCAAGTGCTTAAACAGTGACATCGTTTTAGACCTCGGTGACGTTGAGACTGTGGAAGACAGGTTTTACTGTGAATGATGATCCATTGAGACTTTATAGCGACCCCCAAAACCAGGCTTTCCTGCAGAGCATACAGCAAGGGTGAGTTTAACAAGAGATGTACTCGTAAAAAATAAACAGATCATGTATATTTATGGATGACAGTGCAAAATTAATGTGTATGAGAAAAAAATGTGATAATCACCTGGTGTTTAGTTTTTAGGGGTCCAAATCACTACGCTGGATGAAGAAAGACCACCCACAGAGTTACCCTCTCTATGAGACACGCTATTAACCACCCTGTGAACATGCTTCTTGCTTAGTGATACTATCCATGTTAAGTAATAAGATCTTATTTCTGTACTTTAGATCCATTCCACAGGAGTTGATTAAATTAGCTCAGGGTGGAGAGGTGGCACTCGATATGGAAGATCACAGAGATGAAGACTATATACCACCCAAACAACCTAAGATCAAAGCTTTCAGTGGTGCCGGCAATACCCTAGGAGGCGTGTCTACTCCGGTCAGTACTTACCTCTCGCAGCCATACTTACCTCACGCAGCCACTCATACTGTGGTAATGTATAAAGAGTCATCCACTCCTGATGCATCGCAATGCTAGCGCATACTAAATTGCAGCTTGGTATTGGGCCTTTGTTAGACTGACCGAACTGGGGCTTGCGATTCTGACAGACTGAATCGCTTTACTTTTAAGTTGATCCACTCGAGCGTATGTCCTGATTTTTTGTGCGACTGATTCCGAAAATCACCTTTACACATATATTACTATGTATCATTTTAGGTGGTGACTAATGCACCGGGGCCGTCTACGGCCGCTTCAGAAATAGTGGTAAATGAGTCTGAGCCGGTCACTAGCATCCAGATTAGATTAGCTGATGGATCCAGGTATAAACACCCCCTCCCCCTATAAACAAGTGACTGGTATGCGTGGTCTGTTATCTTTCATTGCATTTTGTGCCTAGGTAACTTGTAGCGTCTAAAGGGTTACATACAATGCCCACTGCTGACTTTCTCTTTGTTATGGTTTGGCTTGTCATAGCTATAGATTGGGTGGGTTTTTTTCTGTTCCACTCAACTTACCATGAGCAGAATAACGACTTTCGTACAAAAAAATAAGTATCATTTATAAGGAATGGATGGAGTTTACTAGCTTGTAAGAGTTGTTCTTGATTTGGGGAAAAATAAGGTATTCTGGTATTGGTGATTATAATTGAAGTAAAATAGATTCAGTGTCATGTATTATTTGGAGATGGTGTACTCACTATGTTGTTTAGTCCCTCCATATCATTTACTAATGTTTGGGCTGCCAGGTTCCTGCTCATGGATTTGTCTAAGGGAGGATAACTCCACTCGAGTGATGGTGCTTTGTTGTACATTAGTTTTTTTGTCCCCCATGTATGACAGACTTTCAGTAACTGGGACAGGTCTCATGTCACAACACATTTCAGCCGTATTTATTGCCAGCCATGTCCAACTCTATCTTCACGATCATAATAAATTTAATTTAACTGTGTTCTAATCTATTTATAGGTTAGTGGCCAGGTTTAATCATACTCATACAGTAGGAGATATCCGGCAGCATATAGCAGCCAACAGACCTCAGTACTCATCCGTAGCTTATAGTTTACTGTGTACCTTCCCAAAACGAGAACTAACTGAATTGAATAAGACTGTCAAAGAAGCTGATCTACTCAACGCTGTCATCATGCAAAAACTGTAGATCTGCTGCGGCCTTGGAAAGGACCCTGTTGGTTGTTGATATTTGTCATTATTGTCATTGTTACCTATGCTATTGATAGCCTACCTTACCAATAAACATCTACCTAAAGCCTGCCTTTACTATTTAGCGTTGGTACTCAAATTAGCATGCATATGAACCCTTGTTTACCATGACACTGATAAAGGTGCTTGGGGTCCTAGGTTCGACGATTGCTAGAAGCGACACCAAAAATGCCGGATAAATTGGAAGCTATGTTGGCAAAATAAACTCCTCGTAGGGTTAACCTCTTCTAATAGGCTAACTCGAACAAAACTGGCTCTCCAAAGAAAACCAAATGAAATTTGATTGTGAATTGGCTGACGTTTGAATCTCTAAACTTAGCTCTCACAGCAAGGAGAACACCTTGGTAAGAAATTGGAAGTCCGATGGGCTCTCTGTAACATCACTGTCCGTAACCAGGTAGAATAATTTCTTATCGGTACACAAAAGCACGCTTTCCCACAGCTGCTTTTCAGGTGCGTATCATGCGTAATGCCCTGATAACAATGGCAATCTATTTTCCGGCACCGTTAGAACAGATCATAGGCACCAGTCACGTTCACCGAATATATGAAATTTGATAGAATGCGCAGGCAGTGCATTGTTTACTTTGCAGTAATAGCCATGTGTGAAGAACCTAAAGCCTTATTTCCTTACAGGCTATCAGAGCGACAGGTTGTAGTGCCAGCATATATAGTCATTACTGGATATACACGCCAACATGTCCTGGTCGTTAGAAGAGTGGATAGGATTGGTAAATGAAGGAAAGACAGATACAGCTAAGCAGCGCTTAGCACAGCTTCGCGGTGGTATATTAAACAGTAAAGGAGATACTGTGTACCATACAGCAGTCCAACTACAAAATCCACGCATTCTCAGGTCAGTATAACATCTCACAGCATCCATTTCTATATAAGAAGTGTAAAATCTGTCGGCGACGATAGGGTACCGGGGTGAATTGGCTTAGTGGATAGCGCAGAAGGTCTAAATGGGTAAGGGGTCTACAGGTTGATTCCTTGTCTGGGCCAAACTTCATCCGTTGCAACACCCTCATCAGATAGCTACGCTATATAAAGGAGGCCAAACCATTGAGTAAGTTACCTTCCCTCTGTAAATATGCGGGTGCAATGATTCACCCTGGGAAACGCTGGTCAAAGACTCAGCAAGCCAATTCCTGCATACCCCTGACACGAAAGAAGCCAGTTCCTATAGAAACCTCAAGCATTCTACCATTGTGTCCTACCAGACATACGAGTCTAGTAGTATGTCCTGCCATCCCCCCCCTATCAGCATGGGTTAATCCAACATTAATTTGTCATAATTCCTTCTGCGTGCAGGTGGTTGGTATCACATTATCGAGACATACTTCCACCCACAGTTCAGAATCACATAGGCCAGACATGCTTTCATATGGCTATCCAGATGGGAAAAACAGCCACATATCTTCTACTCTGGGAAGATTTAGGAGTGGACCCAGTGGTTTGGTGTAAAATCAGGGATAGACATGGCCATACTGCATTACACTATGCGTGCCTATGTAAGTACACTCGTATCAAATGAATGTTTGCTTGGTTTTAGGATGACGTCCGTCAAGGCTTAAATAGGTTCAGTAAACATAAATTATTTTATATGGATTAAAAGTCAAGGACTCCGTGTATGTATGGGAATTTGCATTTTTCCAATTGGTATTCAATTGGTATATTCCGAAAATACGAATAGTTTTAGATGGAATAAAAATTCCTGGAATGCAATTTAAATTTATTTATTGATGTAACACTCACAAGGATTCTCAGAAAAATTCTCAGTCTTTTTTGTTAACACCTGTACAATTATCTAAAAGCAAACTTAAATGAAAGATTAATACTGTTTGGCCATGTATAGTATAAAACACATATTATTGAGTGTGCATACAATGCTGAATCTATCCATCTGAGCACTGAATTTTAGATGGGCAGTCTGATATCGTCAGGGATCTGGTAACACAGCTTGGTACACAGATAGCATATGACCTTACAGAGCAAGGTCAGTCAGCACTTCATATCGCTGCCGCTGGAGGTCATGCAGCTGCCGTAAGGAGACTGACCCAGTACAAGCCACTCATAGATAAGAAAGATGTCCATGGTGAGCCTACCCTCCCAACCTCTCGCAAGCGACCCCTCAGCAGACAAAAGTCTATATGAAAAGTCTACTTCATTGTGTAGTACATGTAATATTAAGTCTACTTCATTGTGTAGTACATGTAATATTAAGTCTACGCTACAGAAATCTCATAATATCCCCGCTATTAGCAACATACAATGAATGAGGGCTTGCGTTTTCGTTCTTGTGACTATCAAATATCCTATAGTCAACCAATGACATAAACTACTCATTTTCCTTTTCATGAAGGAATTCCTTTACGTCACCGGGTCGACCAATAAATAAATGGGGCTTAGCGTTTTGACTGGAAGACCATATCTTGTTTTTTCTCTGTTCGTGCTACATATTGGTCACTATTTGGTGTAACGAAGTTTGCTTCATTGCTAAAGAGGAAAATTTGCATTGTCACAGCTCAGGAGCTATTCAAGGTCAGACCCCCTTTCACCAAATTCCAACCCATTGTATGCAACTCTGCATTCTAAGTTAAAGATTACTTGGTTAGATATTCTATCCAGCTACCAAGTTGCGGCTACTCCGGTTAAGCAGATAATCAGAATGTCCCCATTTTGATCTACCCACAGGCGCGACACCATTACATTATGCCACATATGGCGGTCACTTGAAGGTGGTTCAGTATCTCATGGAGACGTGTAAAGCTGACAGTCGCTGTGTCACTCTTACCTCTATGAATCTCACACACGCTGCCGTGGCATCAGGAAAACTCCGTGTGGCTCAATATATCATGAGTAATACGAACAGGAAAACTCATTTTCTCACCACAGATACAGGGGCTACAGTCTACCATATAGCATCAGGTAAGTCAGATGCCATAACTGCATAAATCAGAAGAGAGCGCCTTGAATTTTGTATCTGTTTTATGGCATTAGAAATTATGTGAAGAGCTCGTTCTCACAGTGAGGATTTAGCATGACTAGGACTTGAACGCGGATCTTTAGATATTAAGCTCACCGCTCTAGCCACTGAGCTATCTCTATTGTGTGCCCGCTTATAGTTATTTTTAAAGAAAACATGGTTCACTTCATCTCTGATGTAAGTAGTAGAAGAGCATGGAAGAAGCTCTTAACCAGAGTGTAATACATAATAATTAGGTTGTATTATCTTTTGGTCAGCCCATTCCTAGTTTTCAGTACTATCCTTACTACAAGTTGGAAACAAGTAGCATTATATGCTTTAGGGCTGGGAAATCTTGAGGTGTTACACTTCCTTCTCTCCCAGAAGTATCTCTTGCCCATTCTGAATGCTGTGGACAGAATAGGATTGACAGCGGCTCATCTAGCTGCGTTACGTAACCGAGCTTCCTGCCTCTCTTTGCTGATTCAGTGTCATGCTGATATTCATATTCCTGACAAGGTAATGTGGCAAACGAGCCTTCCCTTCTTATCATGACAGTATGTAGCAACTGATCTACCGAGTCTTTAACTCAGCTTTTCATCGGGTGTGTTATTGGCAGACTTTCTGCTTGCACCTGCGTGCCCCATGGAAAACACTATTCTTTAGGTGGGCCTGCTATACATGAGTCATGCACTCTAGCTATTCTAAGTCACCAGGGAAAACTGACTGTGATTGCAAGAGAGAGAGATAGCAAAATCATCAGTCCTTTTTCTCACAAGTAAGCGTTCACCATGTATAGCTTTTTGAATTTACAGAGAGGCTTCACCACCTATAAGTTACTGGGGCAGAATCAGACAGCAGAAATGAGACAGACGTTCTGGTATTTATTCGAGAAGAGTTCAAGCAGTCACGATCAACAGGGAAAAAACAGGAAATCGAAGAAGTCGCAGTCGCATAAAGTTTTAAATAAAACAGAACCACCATCGAAAACCAAGGATAACAGAGGCGGCCGAACTGAATCGTCTGTAGTGACTGTGTTAGACGGGTTGGGGCTGGATTATTTCCCTAACCCAGATTACGATGATGGCTACGAGAAAATTCCAAATGGCAGCCCACATCGAGAAAGCGATGCCGATGTTTCTACTCCTGAAAGTCGCAAACAGAGAAGTAGGTACCAAACAAATTCATCCACCGAGGTGCGCATAGAGCTGGTAGAAATATGACCATGCGCTTTCAAGCGTCAGTACATGTATATATTCAATAACTTTGTATATTAATTTGCTATCACCTTATTGCATTTTTATTTTTGTGACCAAAGCAATTTACCACATAATTGTTCTTACACAGCCATAGATTTATTGGGAGTAAAGTAAGTTGACAATTTTGCGTTGCTAATATTATCGGTGGCGTATAGCATTTCCCTTGGTTATAGAGTTCCCCATGCAAGGCATGATTCTCCCCGGCTATGATCCACTGAACCCTCCCACCATTATCGGGTACCATTGGGAAGATACAGAGTCATTACTTGATGACATTGAGCTGTAAGTCTTAGTAATAAGGTATTACCTGCGTGCTATATTTATTTTCTGTAGTGGCATACTCATTGGTATACCCCATTAGAATAAGGCTTCTGAAATAGTGGATGTTACTTTCTCTAATGAGCTATACTTTTCTATTATACGTTGTGAATAAATCTTCCCACGCTAACAGCTTCCCATCTTTCTGCCAACCCGTGATATAAACTGTGCAAACCAATACACTATGAGATACCACGCACACATGCTGGATATCAAAACCTACATACCCGATGAAATGAACCTACATGCTCGGTTTATATGTTGTCGATTATTCGACAAACTCCTTGACCAACGAACAAGGAATGAAAATGACCTGGTTACGTGCTACCGATCCTTGATCGAAGCAGGTCTATACCCCATATCCCGCTCTGAAATTTCACAACGATCCGTTAAAGGGATTATCATCGATTGTCGACAAGGGAATTATTTGACAAGCTACTACGTCTAAGTAGAGCTATAGACCAGCTGTATTAATTGCAGGGTGCCTGAAACCCCAATGAGAACAATTCAGCAGTTCAATGGTTTCAGACACAGCGCGTATCTAACACCAACGCAATCAGTGGAGGATCTCACGGGTACTACTGATGTGACTCTTCCTAGTGAGTATGGCCTGAATGAAAACAAACTGCACAACCAGGCAGTACAGAGCAAGCGACAAGGTAAGATAGGGCAGTGGCTGTAGCTGTAGCTGATTATTCTGCAATTATGAAGGGGAGAATCCGGGTTAGGTTTTGTGCACCCACGAGTGACAAGTTGATGGGGTACAAGTCACAGTGATGAACTTTTTGTGGAGAGTAGAAGCTCTCTACACAATCCTTGGTAATATGTAACATCTATTAAATTTTAGAGTATAGACGAAGACTAGCCCGAAAATGATTACGTGGAAACTCTGATACTGATTGTGTAATTGTTTCTCATGCATGGCGTCCTGTGAATTAATTCATGCTGCAAACAGACCGTGGGCGAAATGAGACATTATAAGCCACGAACAAACAAAATATGTTTGATCTAACGTCTAGAATATCATTCCCAGTGCTCAGCTACGCAAATCCCTAAAGTGTGGAAAGAACAATAGCCTGATTAATTCAATCAAACATGAGATCCCATTCACATCATGATTATGCAGCTTTGTGTAAGTGTCGAGGCATTCCGGTGACTGATGGCATTGAGCCCTATCTGCTGCATTCCGCTAAACCTGAGTTTTTAGGCTGTGTGTAGCTTGTGGTTTTGTGTAGGTATACGGCCGTGTATGATGTACTTTGCTGGGTGGATACGGTGAGGTGTTTTTAGGTCCTGTGATACCTGGAGGATGGGATGTGGGCTGCCTCTGAAGCCTTTAGATGAGCTTTGGAAGATGAGAAACCATGTAGGCAACAGGGACCCCTCATTTAGGGAGATGCTCCATTTCCAAAGCTGACCAGTTTAAGGACCATCAGAAAGCAAACTTTCCTTTCACCACTGTCCGTGGAAATGTTTGTGTAGTTGTGGGTTCACCAGAGGTTTGGTTTTCTAACATTAATTTGTTGCACAAGTAGACACACGATATAGCAGTGAGGGGATTTATCCTTGCAGATCTGCTGCAGAAGGAATATGACTTGAGAGAGAAGGAGACAGACAGCGTTATTGATCTGATATTCAGGAACCCAGAGATAAACACAGTCAGAATTAAAACTTCTACTCTATCCCCACCAGTTTACGTACCAACCAGCAATGGAGAAACCGGTAACCAATCCCAAAATAAGTCTGAAAGCGTTATCGCAACTGGAGAACAGACTCAATCAAAGCTCCGAAATCCGAGAAGCCTCCGGCTGGATATAGGAGCGGCCACAGCTGACAAGACAGAAGAGGTGATTTTGACTTCGAGTGAGTCTTCACAGACTACATCTGGCTCAGGAATAGCTGAGAGTGCTCCAGGGACACCGCTAGATGTGAAGCGATTAAGCCTAGTAGAGAAACGGGATCTGCTACAATCAGAACTGAATCAGCTTCACAGAGCCGACAAAAAGAGAGCCCTCACGAAGCAGAATTCTCCTCTAGAAAATAATTCATTACCAACCCCACCACCAAGCCCTCCGAAATCATTGCCAATAGAACCATTGGCTACGCCATCATTACCCCCTCCCCCGCCAATAAGTCCTGAAATTCTTATTACTAAGAGGCCCCCCGTTACCCCTCCACCAACACCACCACCTCCACCCCAGCATCCTGCCGATGCTTTGTCTGTGCCTGGCGCGGACACATTAGAGAGAGACTATCTCAAGTACTCTCAGAATGAAATGAATCAAAATCCATCCTCTCAACAGGAACAGAATGGCAGAGATCGAGCAGGAAAAGCTAAGGAATCGAGTGTGGTGGGCGTCCGGTTTACCGAGCCTGAGAAAAAGCCAGCCACAGTTCAACGGTCAGTCTCACTGACCAGTGACAACAGTGAGTCACAGTTTGATGATTTGTTTAACTCCCGAGCCTCATATAAGCTAAACTATAAGGCTTACCGAAAGAAAGTGATCAAAAAGCAAGATACCGTAACTGATATGTTTGAGTATAGCATCATTGAATGATTAAAGCCATTTCATCCACAAGTAGCCCACCATGTTATATCCATTTTAGTTGGTGTATTGTTCTATATGCGAGATATATTTAGTAATATATTGCTGGTATAATAAATACTGCGATGGCACTATCAAATGCATGTACTGTATTCCAAAAAACACCAGTAAAGTTATTTACCAATCTGTCTGTAGATAACACAAATATCAAATAGAGTACATAAGTTAGTCATTAAGCAACCCCTGTCAAGCTGTTAGGGTATGGGAGTTCCAAATTTGGACAGATGAGCAGAGTTCTTCACTTCCAACAAATCCTACAATATGTTCATTACGTATGAAAATAATTGCAGTAGCACTCCAAAGTAAAATGATGCCTCTGAACTTAAAAAAAGTTTGTCCTTTAAATTGATTGTCATTAAAATTAATTTGCTGGTTAGATTCATAAAAAAGCAGCCATAGCTCAGTCATTAGAATACACCAGTTGTGAACAGCGAGTGACGCTTCCGAATCACAAAAAAGTCAATGGTGGTGATGGGAGCGGCATCCGATCTTATTTAGCTCTGAAACTTCTATAAATTCTCCCCATTTAACCAGAGAGCAATTTCCAAAAACCCGCGCAGGGAAAAAGAAGACAGTTCATACTCCTTTTAAACTGAGGTGCTCACCATGGAGAAAACGCAGGCTTCCAATGAATATAATGAACCCACCTGATTATGAATATAGGAGTCGCAAGCATAACACCAGACAGACAGGTCTGCGTAGCTAAGAGCCATCTTATGTTCACTAGCTAGTGAGTGGAACAGCATGTGCTCATTCACATATCTGCTGCAGTACACCTGCAAGCGAGCGACACATGATTACCCATCATCGTCTCGTATTCAACAATGTTCAAATACTCAAGATTTATCCGAGGTGATTCAGCAAAAATGGCTTACCGGATGTGTCTCTACTGAGCATTGACTGCTGCTTGAATAAAATGATCAATGGTTAGAGAGCCTGGTTTAATTTGAGATTTTGAGTTCATGTGGGAGAGGGAGGGTGGGAGAGGGAGAGTGGGAGAGTGGGAGAGGGAGAGTGGGAGAGTGGGAGAGGGAAAGTTGGAGAGGATGGGGAAGGGGGGAGTGGAAGGGAAAGCGGGAGTGGAAGGGAAAGGGGGAGTGGAAGGGAAAGGGGGAGTGGAAGGGAGAATGGGAGAGTGGGAGAGGGGGAAGTGGGAGAGTGGGAGTGGTAGAGGGAGTTAAGGCTACCTGGTAACAGGTAAGGCAGACCCAATTCTCTCCGACATCTCCACAGTCCTGACATGCTGCCTTGGCATCCAGAGGGCCAATGAGAGGAGTGTTATCCTCAATGTGAGCACACCATGCTAACGGAACTACGGCGTACATGGACTGACAATCTTGTACCTGCAGACAAACAAAACCAGCATAGTAATAGGAGGAAGATGTTTTGCTGTGTTCTGGTAAAACACAATAACTTTGATTTGATCAAATATTTGCAACAACAAAAAACACCAAAAAGTTGATCTTGAGTGTATATTTTGTTGTAGTCAGACAGAGCACAGGCGTGCGGCCACAAAGTTATCCTGAGATTTCACTACAGATCGATATTTTTTTAAGTATATAAATTGGACATTAAACATCTTGATGTATGATAAGCTGCATTCCAAAACAAATAAGAGTTACTGAATTTTGTCAGCTTATGTTAGTAAAATGTCCAAATAACTTTCATGAAACGCAAAAGTACTCGTTGGCATTGTAGGATAAACAGTGTAAGAACTGTGCGAGCACTAACCTGTGGTAAAGCTGTTGCTCCTTCAGCCTCACTCATCGCAGCAGTAGTTTCAGGTTTCGGTTTAGCAGTGGAGGTTATGGGCATAGGCAGTGGGGCGGAGGAGTTGGGTTTGGCACCTGACCGGCTCGGAGTGGGATGTTCATTTGCTGGGATAGCGGGATTAGGGGTTGACTGATAGGATGGCTGGGGCTTAGGTGGAGTACGGCCTCGTCCTGTCGGTGAAGCAGTCTTCGCCAATGTGACCTTCTTAAGCTTTTCGGTCAATTTATCTAGTACCCTAAAACCATGCAAAGCTCAGACTGATGGTACCAGCCTTTAAGCTATCTGAACTGGCTATTGTGATACAGAAATGAAACCAAAAAGCTTATCAAAGCTTCACAATTAAATGCAGTTACTTACTCCTGATCATTATCCTTCTCCTTCATGGCAGCCAGCTCTTCCTCAGTATAAGCCAATACAACTACAAGGTTTAAGATACAGCTGGTTTTATGCCTATCGCCTGTACCCGAATTTACACCATTTCCGCGCTTTCATTGCTAGCTAGATTTGAGCATGAAAAATTCTAACTACAGCACCAAGAGGCGCACAACCGCCAACTTTTAAATTGGTTGTATACCCTTGAGTCTTTTCAAGTGTGTATTGCGTATTGTGTGCATTCAACAGGAGAGGTTGAGAATTACAGTTTTTGCCCATCATAGTCTGGGAGTGACTCAACTCTACTCCATTTTTAGTATGAACCAAGATAAACAGTAGCCGTGCTTTCACTCGGCACAAAAGGCAAACATTTAGCCACTAGAAGATTATGATACCACAGCTTCAATACACTGATATTCAACTCTTTTTGGTTTTGACAACCAAAGAAATATAACATCCCGCCTATATGGTAACCAAAACGAAGCTTAGCTCAGTGTTATCATAGGGATTAGAATTTTCGTTGGGTATGTAGTAAGTAACCTTACCATCACAACATAATGACTTCCAGTATTTCTTATGAAGACTGATGACATTTCGTATAGACTGTATGGCATTATACTGAGGTGGGACGTACTGTTCATATCTGGGTGGTATCCCACCCAGCAGGATATCTAAACAGGATGAATAAGACTCTGAGATAGAGTTTAAGTTATATCCTCCCTGAAACAATAAAAAATACTAATGAAGCTATGAAAACTGCATTCTGCGGACGCACCGCGTGGCAGTGGTATAAAGCTGATTTGTGATTTTGTGGGATGGCTACATGCAACAGCATGCTGTCATGAATCTAGCATTGAGAATGCATCAGGGCGGGATAAATCAGTTTTCCTTTATATGAATAGCATCACTAAGCAGGTTGTTACCGGGATGGCCCATGATACGCCTCATTATGGTAACTCTATACTCAACAGTGTGATCTGAATCTGACTGGGCCGAAAGACAAAGTAACATAATTAAACCGGAGATTTCTGGTCCAGTACTCACAGCGCCATCCAGTAAACCTTATTATCTCCCTCTTACCTCTAAAGCTATGATGACTCGACCACTTGCCAGCGAACAGAGCATGTGAGTCATGTGGGCGTAGCCAGCCGGAGTGATACGACAACAACCCTGAAACATTATCAAAACCATTGTAGAGCAGATGCTAGTGGCTCCTCAGTTCTGTTGTGATGAGGATGAAAATGGGCCTTTACATGAGTATTCATTGGTGACAATGAAACAGACCGTCACCACTCTCAGACTGACTGGCTAATCAGAATCGTGATATGTCACACTTCACTTCACAAGGTTCCTAGTGTATCCACTCATTCGCAGAAAGCAGTAAGCTCTCAGCTTCCACTTGGCTTATATCATAATTTGAGCGTAAGCTGTACCCGATGTCTCAAGAATCTTTTGCGCTGCTGACAAGTGATAAACCAATCAACTGACCGGCCAAGACAATAATGTTTTTTCAGGCTTTACAACCTATGCAGAGAAACAAGGAAGAAGCAGAAAGGAGACTTACCAGAGGGTCGCCCATGGCGGCATCGAAGCCAGCGGAGATAAACAGCAGATCAGGAGAAAACTCGTAACAAACTGGCATTACAATCTGCTGGAAAGCAGCAATATATTCTGGGTCTCCAGGCATTTTACAAGTCTTCGTTGTTCGTGGGTCAACCTAAAAGTATTAAAAAGTATATTATGAAAACTAAATTTATCACAGAGCAAGTTCGCTTCTCGCGTGAAGTTGCAGAGGTTGTAGATACTTGTTATTTAATCAATTACATGTATGGCGAGCGGGCCAGTATCGAGAGACCACCTCATGAAGAGGATTGTTATGCGTCTTTGAGCAAGGATTGATGTGAGTATGAGGAGCTCACAGTTACAGCAGGGGCCCATATGAAGGCCAAGTTTTTTTATCGCAAGCGCAAAGCTTGAACGCCAAGCTACCTCGGATAAAGTGACACGGAAAAGCGACGCAAAATACAAGACTATATAATAAAAGCTTTGATATCACAATAATAAGTACCGTATGTCTGCGTGGCCAAATCCAGAGAGCTAATCAGACTCGAGAACTGGTTGGTTATGTAATACGAGAAGCGGTCAGCACCTCTGTACAGGTGTATCTTTACCTGTGAGTTCCATGGAATGTTGATGTTGTATCCTTCTCCTTGACCTTTACCCACATATGTGTAATTAGCATCCTCCTTACCGGGATAAAAGAAACCATCCTCATATCGGTGCAGTGATATGTATAGGACACTGCAACATGCAAGCACATTGCACTCATCAGACAGACTTGCTGATCTTTCTGAGCTACCTAAATTCTATAAACCTGTTTTTATAAACGTCTGTGTATGAGTTGTTCACAGTACATCACATTCAAGTGTCATAGTTGACACGATATTTGTTTTTATTAGACTGTTTGAATCATCTCATTTTACAAGGCTGTTGTGAGGATACACTGCCAGGGCTTTTGTGAGATTTACTTACCTAGCATCATTCTCAAACATGTGCTGTATGCCATTCCCATGGTGCACATCCCAATCGACTATCACCACCCTACAACACAGCTCACAGCTAAAGGGGTTATGTAACAGTACTTGGTTAGAAATGCCTGCCTGTTATGGGGAAATAAAACTCCACAAGCATTGCACAATAATTCTTGATTTTTTTCAAAAAACTCGGTAACTCGATCGCTATGTTAATACATACAGTTCACAGATCTATATTTATGGTTCTGTTATTGACAGCCGCATAAAATAATAATTATTCTTGTAATTTCGCGCTAATAGTTAATCGACTGACAAAAGTCACTAGATTTAACTTCAGGTCAGAAATTTACTCCGATTCTTTTGCATTTGAACTGGATCGCATGAGGAAAACCAAAGACTATAGGGGTATAAACTGTAATGTTAAGAACAAACAGCGAGGAAACACACTGAGAAGAGGTAGGAGCATTTCCTCGGCACTCGGCAGTATGGCAAAACTCACCACAACTCAAACTTAATGCTGCGTTTTCTCTCTTGGAGGTATCACTTAATGTGAATTTATCATATGTCACACTGGCTTCATAATTAGTGGATCTACCTCTAGCATCAAATTTTCTCAGCGAGTTAAGCTCTTTTTGATGAGTGCATGCCTCACTGACATCTGTACATGAGTAGGTAGGAACAGAGGTATAGTAATGTGCGCGTTTCTACCCACACTACCTTTTACAATGCTGGTATTTCTGCTGCGCGTATTTAGCAGCGATTGGCACGTTATTAAGGAAACAGAACCCGCTAGCCTCACTTTCCTCCGCGTGGTGACCGGGTGGACGGATTATAGCTACTCCATTTCTACACTACAATACACAACAATCTGTGACATATACGTTCGCTTCCGTTTTGGGTTCAGTGCCTCGGGTGAGAAGTCTTACAGCCTGGAGTTCATTTTTTGTACAATAAATCCAGTGTGAAGAAGAGAATGTGAAATTACTTTCTAATTATTATATTTGTTTTCTTTTGTGGGCACCAGGCCACAATATTTAGGCTCCCCTTATGCGCAGGGCTTGTCTTGGAATGGTAGGAGCTAGAAATTGTTATGCGAAAAGCATATATTCATAGTGAAAGTCTGGTATGTTCATGGATTTGTCAATCTTGAGTCAAGCACTCTAGCTATTGAGTTGAAAATAACTCACGCGATCCATAAGGACGGCATCGACCACATTGAGCAAGCTTCCAGCAGCGATCTGCGCACTGCTCCAGGTCTCCCTGTGTAGGTAGATGGAGTTGAGTGTGTCTTCTATGGCTTCATATTCAGATGGACTCGTTGCAGGTATTGACTTTAAGAACTTTACAAGCTTTGCACTGCAAACAAAACAAACTGAACATGTCATGCGGAAAGAAGTCATGAGTTCCAGACTGAATTAGTCAAAAGCAAAGAATAAAAAGTGGGGCCTAACACCCAGCCAGATCCTGGGAGCTGTGTTATACAGCGACAGGTGGAAGGAGATGCCTGCGCCCATTAACAGAGGACCCTGACTTTGAGATAGGGTAAATCAAAGATTATCTTTTGGACAAGTTTCAGGGCAAAGTTAACCTATCCCTGATTCCATTATTGACTCGCCTGTGCACGAGTTTTATTTCTGCTTCAGTGACGAGACGTGAAGGGAGTTTCACACATTTCTCTAGAAGCCCGTAGTCTCTCATGCGACTGTGTATCCGTGATATACGGGCAGGCTGCTCCGGGTGTGTCTCCCGTACACACATGTGTTTCTTCATTGCTTCATCATACACATAACATGACCTGTGAATAATAACAAAATAATGTGCATTGTTGATTCAGCTTCTAAATCAATGATTTATGGCTAGGCTAAAGCCTGTCCTGAGATATAATAATGATGGTGAATTAAGACGAATTTACCTCCTAATCATTGAGAAGATAAGCTGTTTTTACATGAATAACATCATTAAGCCCAGCGGCTTGTTGTCGGGAGGTCCATGCTGTGTGGTATACGGTACCTCAAGTAAATAGAACGTTACTCAAGGGATATAAATATATGGAGGGGTGATCACCATGGGAGCCTTGTTTTAGTTGGGATGTTTTAATCAAAATTAATGGTAGAGAACTCACCAGGAACTAAACAGGAATTGTATTTCCCCTTAACCCGTGCGCGCACAAATCCGCATCAGTCTGACCGCACACAGGTAAATTACCGCCAACAAGTTTGAAGATGTGGACTGTTTGCATGAAATTTACCTCAACCCCCATAGCTGCTTCTATTGTTTTATCATAACTCAGTGGGCCTGTGTGCCAGGTCAGTCTAGTATCTGTCGGCGATCGTCAATCCTTCTACCCAAATCAATGTCCGATCCGGTTCATCGGAAAATATATGGCCTAGCATTAGCAGTTATGTTACTGAATATGGACAAAGAAAGTATAAAATTATCAGCATTAAAGGGGTTATGACATGGGCAAAAGTGACTTCACTTGTTTGTAGATTCTGAAGCCTACCATGAACAAATCGGCCCAATACCCAGTTCAAATGGAAGCTTAGATATAGCCCTATCCAATGCGCATACTTAGAGCCCTCGGCTACGCACTTTTCAGACCGTCGACGCACCAGAATTGGCCCCAAGATAGGAAATAAACACAGAGCTGTTCGTGTTTACGTTGACTTCTCCGCTTACGCGCTGATGTTTGGAAAACCTCTTGCAGGTGCACACTAGACTTGTAGTTACACAAGTCTATATAAAAAAAATGTTCAACAAAAATATAGAAATAGGGTTTCAGAGTACAGTTTTTCACCTGTCAGCGAAAGTTAGTGCCATTATTGTGAAATGATAGAGGCCCGAACGCAACGGTCCCTATTTAGGGCTAGGGAAAACCGGCAAAGTACTTCTTATAACCTAAGTTTTTTCCCTTCTAACGTTCAATTTTAAGTTTTACTCGATGTTCTAAGGGGGTGAAGATCACTAGGTTACTAAGTTTTAGTAATTAGATCCCATTTTCATTCAATTTGGGCCATTTGGGGCGTAGGTACTCGAGTGACCGATATTCGGTTTGTGGAAAAAGACCACTCGCTATCGCTGCAATGAATGCGGAGTTGCATCCCTTTAAGAATATGGGAATACGACCCTGAAAGTGCATCTACCATCGACCATATCACAACCCCTTTACCAAAGAGCTCTGCACTGGATTTAGCAAAATATTTCTCACACTACTGTAATAGAGAGTGAGTATAAACTGGGAAAAATGACCATTGCCATGAATAGATGGCTTGACAATCAGTCCGGAGAACCAAGTTGACGCGGCGAACAGTTTCACTGAGTTATGACATCATCAGAACAGAAGAGTTTCATTGGACTTGCAGTAAATGTTATGGATCAGGCAGGCTACTCTGTCAATTGAACGGATGCTAATGTGGAGTTGTTTGCTCCTTAACATGAAGAAGAGACAACTCGTGATTGTAGCGATTTCTGAGTAGTTGGTTTCTATTTGTGATGTCACAAATGTATCAGTTCGCTTGACCTTGAGATTGGCGATCCATATATTCATATCACTGAAAATAACAGTCTAAACGTGTTCAGCGAGCTTTAGAAACAAGGCATCTGAGCAGACTAACCTATTCTTAGTTTTCCGTACAGGATGGGAAGCCACCAACTTCTCCACAGCAACTTTAAACGTCTCTTTCTTCTCTTCACTTTGACTCTTTAGAGCATAATTGACGTCCAGTTCATAGTATGCCAGTGGCTCAGCGTACTTGGGCTCCCCCCTACATGTACGAGATTTGGTGAAGTTCCGATAGTCGCATCCATATTATAATCGTAATCATAGTGCATTATCATCTCCACTTTCTGCAGATTAACCTAATCTAATTACACTATGTGTGTGATCTGTATACTAGATCCATAGACAATCCGTGTGGCACAACTGAAGACAGTCAACCTTATTAAGTAAGTAAGTGTTTTAAGCTGACCTGGGATCGGATGACTGGAGATCAATAACATTCTCCTTGGAGTCAATTTTTTGATATTGCAGGCACTTCCAATAGGGTCGAAGCACTTGTATGCACTTCAGAAGAGCATTCACCAGCCTGAAAATCAGTCAGAATAAGCCATTCAAAAACACCCTGACTGCAACGTACAATTCTCTGGCGTCTGGATTTATAACTTTTGAAAGACAGACTCACTCTGATTGTGGCGGTTGAGTAGCCACCAGCTGGGGGCAGCAGTCATCCAGTAGAGCCCTCAGAGTAGACACCACAGACTCTTTCAGTGAAGGTATACAGTAACCTCCTTCCAGTATGACAGACACGCGTCCACAGGCCAGCTGCTTCAACTTGTGGGTAAAATGGCTGAAAACAGCTGGACTGAGCAGCATCTCCCCCTAGAAGAGATATAATGCTTTAGAATCGTATTGAGATGTCTAGCCTCCCATGCATGAGCATGGTGACATGGAAACTGATGATTGTAAGCTGGTCTTAAGACTTAGGTCCAAAGGCCTATTTCCAGGTAGGCCCTTAGTGCATCCA
>Ga0224501_10001466_pt1 | contig 18312 bp, 15 predicted proteins | sample SF_Oct11_sed_USG_4_FD_169105 | JGI IMG/M metagenome (GOLD analysis project Ga0224501, IMG submission 169105) | Sediment microbial communities from San Francisco Bay, California, United States - SF_Oct11_sed_USGS_8_1 | ecosystem: Environmental > Aquatic > Marine > Sediment | place: USA...
GGTCTTAACTTTTGAGGTGGCCGAAGGTGGCTTCCTAGATATAGATGTCAATGTGAGTTCTATCTATAACGGGCCCCTAGTACTGACAATGTCCAATTATGGTGAGAGTGACTGATATGGTGATTATCATGCATTCAACTGGACTGGGACTTCGAGTAGACCGTAGTGACTGACTGCTGAGTGAGTGACTGACTCACTGAGTCACTCAGTCACACTCACTGGACTGAGTTTTGTCAGTCACATTCATTCATTCAGATTTGTTTACTCTTTTACTGGTTACTCGCCAGTTGATCACTGACTCTTCCAGTCATTCATTCAGGCTGAGTGACTATCATGAGCCCTGGCTTTAAGCTTGATATAATAATAAATATTATTACTAGATTTAGAGACCTACACTACAAGCTACCCATTTCTCATTCCCTCGCTACCTCGCAGAAGAGCTATAAAGCTTAAAAACAATGTATTAAATACCAACTTTAACTAGTCCACAATTGGGTAACTAGGCTATATGGACTACAGATACTGTAATTTAATTTTGAAGTAGCCACGGCATTAGTAGCAGCTTTATTTCTGGGTATCAAATGTGTTTTAATTGGCTAGTTACAAGCCTTTCAGGCATGCAACATTTCAAACTTGTTATTATCGCAGTGCTATTGCTAGACTCAGCTTGAGACCAGACAATTGATGCTTCTATAATGCCTCCAGCTGTTAAACTGCCAACAGTTCAAACCACCATCCATATCAAATTGTTTTTTGTTGGCTATTTGTTTTATTTTTCCGATCGATATATCACAAATGTATCTTCTCTTGCGCTTGCAGGTTATCGGTCCAGATGGCAAATCGGTTTATTCTGGCGAGCGAGAGTCTAACGGAAAGTATACATTCAATGCTCACACTGATGGAATGTACAAGTACTGCTTCAGCAACAAAATGTCCTCCATGACACCCAAGATGGTCATGTTCACCATGGATGTGGAAGACGGACCCAAGCCACAGCAGGAGGGAGATGATGGTAATTAAGCTGGGGTCTCGGGGTTCAAATCTTTGTTCCACATCTATTTGTAGTCTTAGGGGCTCAAAGTAGCTCAGCTGGTGAAAACGAGAGGAACCAACAAATACATCATAACTGTAGTTTTCCGACTACATGCTCACCATCAGATATGGTCTGATAACTGTCGTGTGTTTTCCTTTCAGACTCTCACAGCAAGCTGGCAAACTCTGTGAACCAGTTGGCTACCGCTTTAATTGGCATCAAGCATGAGCAGGAGTTTATGGAGGTCAGAGAAAAAGTTCATCGCTCAAGTAAGTGTGACAGCAATGCAAAGGCTTTTTAGTCCTCAGGGTCCCTTGTGTCATGTCGGCTTATCGGCTCGCTGTAGATTAGAAACTAAGTTTTGCAAATGGTAATAATTTGTGTGTCTGATTTCAAATCCTAGTTAGTCATCTATTCATTCAAGCTCACCAAGTCCACTTCCGCGAGTATATGTTTTTTTCTGTCACTAATATAATTGGTGTCAGTCACAGATTCCATACCATTTTTTTTCTTTGTAGTTAATGACAACACAAACTCCCGTGTGGTATTGTGGGCATTCTTTGAAGCTCTTGTGTTAGTCGCGATGGTCCTGGGCCAGATCTACTACTTGAAGAGATTCTTTGAGGTGCGAAGAGTCATCTGATCTGCAGTAATCTCTAATGAATGTCACACCTTTTTCCATTGACTTCATTTTGGAGTTATCTACTTCTAAGAGTGTAAAGCTATGGGCATAGCCTAGTGTTCTGGTTCAGATTTCACGTATTTCTGAAAAGAGTTATGAAATAAAATACAAAATATTAAAAGGTCTGTCCTCTGCTTTATGTGGGTTAGCTCAGCTATCATTTGGGATGATGCTAATTAAATGGATTCCTGACTTGACAATAATCTCTGCACTAGGCCGTAGAATTTATGCGTGATTGGATATTAGTGATTGCACCTCAGTTAGACTTTACATCATATGATGATTAGCTAGATTATTGGCCTGCGGGAGGAAGAGGGAGTGTGTTTATAATGATTTATACAGTGTCTACCGTCAGTAATGCTGAACAGTCTGTAGAGTTAATGATGGAGAATAACATCTTTAAGCAGTTACGCAGAACGGCTAGAGACAAGGGGGACAACGGTTGGCTATCGGCTCACCAGTTTATAAAGATATGGAATCATTATGATACTGATGGTAAGATCTCGGTCTTTACACTGCATGTTTACCATGCTACTGTTAATGGTAATACAGATAGACATGTCTAAGAACAAACTTACAACTACTTTACAACTGCTTTCTCTCGTCCTAATGCCTCCAGCACTCCAAACGCTTGCCAACTTTCACCAGTGCGAGAAGCGGTGGCTTAGTGGGTATAGTTCATTCGGCTTTGCACATTAATATTAATTAAAGATGGTCCACCATAGAGTACAAACTATGGGGCAAACCACGGACCATCTTGAAATCACGCCATAATGATGGCTGTTCATATAAAACAAAATGATCAGTTCAATGGCAGCGCACTGTCGGGACACAGTGGCTCTGCTCTTCATTTTGAATCCTCACTCAGTTTGGGAGTAGTGAATCCTCCTCAGGCGCACATTTCTCACATACCCATCTGAGGCGCCCAAGATATCCCAGATGAGCCACGTCTTTCTCAGTCTACCGCGAGTGTGCCTGCCATTGTGATAACCTGTGATATCAATTGGCTGGGTAGTCCTTCCACCCAAACAGTATGACCTCCAGTATGTCTACGGTGTGCCATTCTCTATACCTCAGGTAATGGCTATATAGAGAATGAGGAGATCGATTTATTTGTCCAGGAGTTTGTAGAAGGTTTGAAGAAAGGCGCCAACTCAGTGGTGAGTACCAACAACGTTTCCCTTTCTCATTTACATTGGGTGTGATCTCGATGTGGGCAGATTGCCGCATGAACATAGAAGTTAGACGGTTCTTTCTACTTCTGTGGATATTCTTTCTACTTCTGTGGGTATGAGTGGCTTATTGCGTCTTTTGGCATTGGTATTCACATGCGACAGAATACATTTTGCTAAATTGACAAAGCCCACCTGAGCTTAAACTCATTTTCTAAGCTTGGCTATGACTGCTGAGAAAATTCTGGCAAATCATAGTGAATGGCCGCATGCAGGTCTGTTGAATTTAATGGGAAACAACCTTCTGTGTTACCCTAATGCGTGGCTTTGGTTAGTTATCCTTGTTTATAGGCATGAGAATAATGCATGCTGTGTCTATGGTGCGGTTCGCGACGATCTAGACAGCAGACCTCGTAGTGTCAAAAATACTGCATATGAAACACTGGCGCTTTGGGACCTACATTCTATGACTTCAGTTTGATAAACCATTAATTTTGGCCCTAACGTATATAAAATGCCATATATTTCCTTTTACCAGATTTCCTTTTGATTGGGTTCCTATAGTACTAACAACAAACTGTTCAGTCTTCTAGCGCATGCTTCACACTGAACTAGCAGGTGCCCTGGTAGAGTGTGAGTTGGCCCGGGCAAGCCAGACTACACTATAAACTCACTAAATTCTCAGCTGTTTATAATAATAATAGTAATAATAATAATTATTATTTTTATTATTATTATTATAGTATTAGGAGAGATTGCATATTGTTTGGGTGGTGTTTGCAGAAGCTGGATAAGTTCGAAGTAAAAGTTATTAAGGAGCATTTTCTCAACGTATTCGATGAAAATGGTGATAACAGGATTGATATTAGAGAGGTATGTATATTTACATACTTGGTGAAGTCATTCAATTCAGTAAGTGTATATTATAGTTATATAATGCATATAGTGCACATTTTATATGTCTATGACATATGTAGACATATCGGTGGAGATATCAATTAGATAAATTTTTACCTTAGTCATATAAAACATCCATTATACATTTTGAATGCCTATACCGTATGTAGACTCTGGGTGGTGTTATTATTAGTAAGCGTGTACTATAGTGATATAATGCATACATGTTATATATATGTCTGTGGTGCATGATTTTTCTTTTACGACACCATGGATGCATTCACTAAATTAAGTAGGTTGCTAAACCAGCAACCTATGAAATACTTACACACGGTTATCTAGTAGAATTCCAAATTTACTATATGGAATACAAACATGATTTAGTTTAACTCAGAGAGCTAAATGTTATCTTCTCAATCCATTTGATGAAAGGCGTTTGTCACTGTATGTCTCTGCGTTTGATTGGATTATGTATGCTTGCATCATTCTGACTAGCTAGCAGATCTTATATCGCCAAGCATCAAATGACACCTTTGCATCTTATTATAATTTTATTTTATTTTTTTGGATAGCAACACTAAGCTGTGTTTCCAAGATTGTTGATGGTATCCCAAAAAGAACGTTACTCTTAGATCAAGTGAATGGCATGCATTACTCAAAGTCTCATAAAATCTTTTATGCATTATGAATAGTTAGGGTTTTCGAGAAGATGATTTTTTGTTATATCAAGTTCCAAAAACAGCAGATTATTCATAAAAAGTTACATGGAAATAGTATGCTTTTCTATAGAGTCAGTTCTCATCGATGATAAATGACTGTGTTATTAATCTTGTTATAGATGGCACAGATTTTACCGATGGAGGAAGAACTTCTGGTTTTATTTCGGCTAACTCCACCGCTGGAGTCGAGTGTTGATTTCATGCGGGTCAGTATAATCCAACTTATACTATGGGCACTGCTGCCCTATATTTAAACGCTATGGTGGATTTTATGCTAAATTATACCTCAGGGAGATAACTCTTTGCTCAGATCAGAGGTAACATGATCACCAATGACGGACTATTAGCCACTCCCACCATCGATGCCCAGGAGATTATACAGGAGCACCTGATTAAAAAATTGTTAGGAAGATCTTTCAAGATTTTATCCGGACAGACTATTCTACTTTCTGGCCATGATCTCTTTCAACACCATGAGCAGCCCACTGCATGGAGTGAATTGACGTCGGTACTCAGTATCATGGGATGACAAACAATTAGATTATAATATGAAAGAGTGACCATCGGCCATTGACGGCTCTATATAAGTCACGCACTGGCATAGCTGCATGGGAAGCCAGTGGAAAAATAAAGGAAGCTATATAGTTGCAACTTCTTTTTCCATCTTTGGGTAATTCTCACAATTCTGCGCTTCATCTGTCCTGCATCGCTTGTTTGCAGATATGGAACAGATTTGATGAAGATGGAAGTGGATCTATTGATACTGATGAGCTAGGTTTATTTTTACAAGATGTTCTTGTTCAAGCTGATCTCAAGATAGAGTTAGATGCGAAGAAATATGTACAAACCATGGTGAGTAAATTGAAGTAGTCAGTTCTGGTTATGGAAATGTACTAATGCGATGTTCTTTGCTAGTTCTGTGTATGAATCGATGTAAGGGCTTAATATTTTTCATAAAAGAATTGTCTATAAAAAAAGATACATTTAAGAGAGAATGCCCCATTTCTATCAGTTTTTGAAGCAATCATTTTTTGTTTTATTGCAAAAGAATAATAATGATACATTGGTCTGTATTGTTCTGTTAATGACTCACTCACCAAACTGCCAAGTCACGACTAGAAATTATCCCTCGCTTTAGATGTTTTGGAATATGGAAAATAAAAAAAACAAATGATTCTGCCCAATGGCAAGATATAAGTAGTAGTAGTATTATAAGGTGTATTTTCATACATCATTATATAATTGTTTTATTATAGCTAGGTCTATTTGATCGAAATGGTGATGGGAAGCTACAAATCAGTGAGATGTCAAAACTCATCCCAGTGAAAAACAACTATCTATGCACAAGCAAATTCAAGGTATACTAACTGTAGTCTGTGGGACTGTGACAATATTTGTTGATAGCTGTGTACAGACCCGATGGAGAGAGCTGATTTAGGACAATCGCTTCCTATAAGGAAGAGCAATTGCATGTATGGCTCATGGTATCACATAATGTAAATTGGGTTCTAGGTTCCTTGAATGTGTGCGAAGCTCCATCTCATTTGCTCAACCACGGCAGCTTCGCGAAAAACATTGAATTGCGTGTAGCTTTTGGCATAAGTCTTATTAGCCTACCTCCTTTTCGGTGTTGGTGGGAAAATTTATAATTATCGGCTTAACCCAATTTCATCATGACAATCCTCTGAACAGTCCTGTAATTGGTATTAGGTCCAGGTGAGATAAAGAGAATGTACCTGTATCTGACTTGTAATCGAATCATTCACATTATGTAATGTGCATGTGTTTCAGGAAGCGGACAAGCTCACTATCACAGATATGGATGAGATTTTTGATTTGTATGATAAGGTGAGTTATTTTCTATTAGATATCGTCGGGACCGGAATGAGGTGAACAACTGAAGTTATTAACACAGGTGTGCATGGAGTCCTAGGCGCTCCTATATAATGTGATAGGCTAGGTGAAATTTTTTTCTTGCAAAACGCACAGGTTGAGGAGACTACCATGCCTTTAGTTTCACTCAAACATAATGTTTCAGCAAATTTCCGGCTAGTTATGTTTAAATCTCAATCAACTGGCCATCGCTGGTCTATAGTGTCACAATTAATCAAAAGGGTTTCTTTTCCCCCAAAAACTAATACAAAACAGCTGAAACAAAAAAGTGAAGCTCATTTTGGATCTGTAAAACAAGGACAGTCATTTTATAGATTTATAAATGTGTGATAAAAGATATGATTTTATATTTATTCGTACACAGCTGGGTCTTCTACCAAATCTGGCTCAACAAACCATATACGTCAATAATACCCTGTAAAATTAATTTCATTCTTCTCAAGGACACAACTTGCAAACGAACTACTATTTTTATAATTTTCTATCTCCAGTTATGCCCTAACGGCGTTATCGAATTCCCGTGTTCTGCTGCTTGCTATCGGTTTTGTTTGCCAAGTGCAGCCCCATTCAGGCACATGAACACCCAGTGCTCAGCAGGTTTTAGGATAGTTGGTACACTAGCTGCGGAGTCCAGTCCATGCATAACCATTTTGTATACTTGCTCAATGATAATAATATGTGTAATATGTGAAAATAGGGATTTGGAAAACTAAGATTTCGGGTTACATTAAACCTACTCTCATCGGCAACAGTCACCAGCGAATATGAACATGCTTTGTTTTGTATTTAAACTAGGATGGAGACGGCAGCATTGAGGGGGACGAACTCCATGGCTTTATCAAGGATCTCCTGGAAATGGCGTATGAGGTAAGCTGTTTATGCACCCTCAATCACAAGAGCCCCTACTGTTCCAAGGCTGTATGAACCATACAAACCATGAAGCTACCTGTCTGTATAGGGCGTTAAATCCTGTTCTTTTAAGATCAGGCAAGACAACTACCCTATGTTTTGTTTAATTTATTTCCATTGTTTTACACACACACTTGGCCTCCAAAGCCAGAGACCTGCATGTTTTGTATAGCTGTCGAAGCTGGGAATTGTGTCGAAGAACTCATACTCAGTTGGACCCTGGCGTGAGCAGGTCTAGAGACTAGAATCTAGATGTATATGTAGAGCATTAAATCAAGCACCCTATGAGCTGCTTGTTTCACTGTTGGTCAGAAGATCTCTCGTCACTGCATTGATTTCACAAAAATGCATCGGAAGCTTTATATTACAGGAGTATGACGCCTCTGATTTCCATACTGTCCAGCGATCAGTTCTGGATATTATAGATGCTAACAATGATGGACAAGTTAGCCGTGATGAATTGCATTTGATATTACTTCAACTAGCCTGCAGTACTTCATCACAAGGAGGGACATTCTGAATTGTCATGTGATTAAACTACATGTAATTTCCAACGAAAGAATAGCTGTACAAACATGCAGTCTATACTTTTTTTCCAACTAGCTTAGGGCGGTCTTTTTTGTTGTGGTCAGTAAGTTGAGTTTTGTAATAAAATAATGCATAACGAAAAGCACCACTGGTTGGTTTATGAATGGAGGATGCTAAGTGGAGCCCTTCAGGGAGAAGGGGTCCAGTGCAGAGTACGGTAAGCATAGGGTATTTGGGCCCATCAGCACAATTCTTGAAAGTTTTGCATACCCTGTAAATTGCAAAATATCTTCTAAAAAACGGGGTATAGAGCCCTACAAAGAGAAGGGCTCAAACGTAGAATACAACAAGCATAGGGTACGCGAACCAATCTGTACAATTTGAAAGCTTTACACATGCTTCGAAGTTGTAAAATCTCTTCTGAAAAACGTGGTATATCAACCATGCAAAGGCTGTTCTAACAAACAATTTTTTTACTGATAGCCCGCTGCAACAGGTAATCCTCTGAAGGACAAGAGAATAGAGTACTATCCTTTTGGTTGCTTTAATAAAAGGATTTTCAATTTAAATGACCTTCACAATTTTGGACAGCAGTATAATGAAACAGGGTATATATTAGTGTGACAATCTGCATAATATAGTATATATGTATCATACCAACCAAGGAGTCAAAACTAAAGGATCAGGGATATATGTGAATCCTAATTGGCCTGACAAAGCTCTAGCCAGATGCATTTCTTAGTTTTTTTTTTTGTAAAGACACTACCCACCTCACCACTTGTAAAGGTGGCATAACATTCAGCTAATCACTAACTGGCATCTAATTGTTATTTAGGATACTGTTTTTTGTTAGTTCTCATCACATCAGCCTAGTAGACGAGAGCCTCTACATTGTTGGGTCTTTGTTCGTTGTCCATGTGCAATGCTGACTGATATAGTTGATAATCCGGTACGGTTACATCCCAAGTTTTTCTATCACCACTTCGGCCGTTTGCAAGCCAGCAAACATCTAACAGCTTCTCTTGAACCATTTTGTTCGTGTCAGGATAGCTAGCCCCTATCGTTTCCACCATCCCTTCTGATTTTCGTGAGAAGTTTATTTCTGTAATGAATTCTTGGGCACCAAGACCCCAAATTCCATTCCAGTTGTTTCCAGCTCTTAACAGTTTGAAGCTCATTTATAGCACGCACAACTCAACAGTGAGAACTTTGATATGCGAAGGGTTTTGTGAACGCTCCGGCTACCCATTTGAGAATGCGGTCAGGAGGCTCAATCAGGCCCTTACTGCGTAGCTCAACTGAAATCCGTGATCCTGGGCGAGCTATGTAATCTGAACAAAATACAGAGTGGCTTTGATACCAAGGAACATAGTGATTGTGGCACTATGTTTCTATCGCACATGTACAGCAATAAATGACAGTTCCACAAGCGCGTGTTAATTTCGATTCGCTCAGCGATACAATATTTTATTTTATGTTCCCCAGGGTTATAATCTATGGAGGGCACATCGGCAACAGAACAGCGTCAGTTTTTCCGTACCAATGAATTCATTTAGAGTGAACCTACTGATAACCGACAGCAAAGAGAACTGAGATTACAGATCATAACAAATATTAGAACTTTGATAGTTATGACTGCACAGGAAATATTGACATGCAGTGAGGAATGCACAACTCCAAACAATGAAGATGTGCATTAATATAATAGCCGGGCAACTGAGGAAGACATTACGACTTCCGATAAAATAGTGCTGATTCATCTCAAGCCATCCGAGTTGTACATCTATCACAGTGCAGTATATACAATGTGCACAATATAAACAATGGGCTAGTCACTTATGGATGATGGCAATAAATAGTAGAATCTCCGTGATTATGTACTGTCCCTGCGATTTAGAGAAACTAGTATCGCCCACAAAACATGAGCCGATTGGGTAATCAAGCCGACTGTGCTAATGAATACAGATAGAGAATGTCAGCCTCGCGCGTCATCACGTCTTCCAGGATGATCGACTAGGATTAATCATGTCTAGAAGATATTGACGCTGCAGATCGCTAGCCTGCTTGTTTGACATGCCGTATAGCTGATAGGGAAGTGCCATGGCCTGCGCCGCTAGCATAGCTCTCATCTGCTCCGCGGCCTGCGCTTGCAGCAAGGCGTGCTGTTGCTGTATCTGCTGCTGGGATGGAGTTAGCTGAGGCATCGGTGTACTACTTGTTGTCTGGGAGGCCGACTGATTGGCAGCATTAACAATGGCAGACAGTCCAGGCATATCAGAGAGTGGTGATCCAGCAGTGATTCTACGCTCTAAAACAAAAAAAATGTCAAATAGGTGTCAATGCCCAGGTAGGAATTAGAATGTCTTAAAATACCGGAGCGGTCCAGAATGGGTGGGAACGTACCGATGTCCTGTTCCTGTTGTAGGGATTTGACGAACGCAGCCTTCAGCTTGGCAGTGTGCTCCTGCTTTAAGATCTGCTTCTGATTGCTTGTGATGCATCGTTCACATATGACATTCTTACTGCCAGGTTTATCACGCTTCCAAACGGGCGTGAAGTCTGTGGAGCACTGGACACACGTGAATGGGTTGAACATATACTTAACTTCCTTCTGATCAGAGGATAGCAAGTGCTTGACGACTTCCTGCAATAGAGAAATTAAGTCAAGATAGTTTTGAGGGAACATCAGGATTGAATCGACCATGCGAATGCAGAGGGTACTACGGCGCATTTACATTAAAAGGGTGATATTCATTCCGTGCTCGTACCTCCATTCCGATGAGACAAACGAACTCTCCCCCTTGCAGACTCGGCAGAAAGTTAACTTCTGGTGGCGGAGGTTTGGGTGGGGCGATCTGAATCAGCGACTGCTCCAACTGTTTACGGATGGCGATTTTGGCGGCAGCCCTCTTTTGCTCTTTAGACAACTCGGGCTTCTTTTTTTCTTTAGACGTGGCAGACTGAGATTGGTAACCATATGGCTCTGTGGAACCTGAGAACGAAAATAGTTGTTATGATCACTGGAACCTTCCAGCTGACGTCAATTCAATCAGTGTGGCACCTCAGTATGAGCAGTACCAGAAAGGATGTTTCAAAATTTATGTATCAACCAATGACAGCATGACACACAGGCGAGACAGTACTATGGGACGGATACAAAGTAGCATGACCAAATCGTAATACCAAGCTATACCTGTGATAGGACGGTGAGGAGAGGCGGTCTTCGGCATATGTACAAGAGGAGGAGGTCCCACGGAGCCACCATTCTGTTGAGATTTAGTCTGCATGGAGTGTACTTGCTGTTGTGTGTTCAGCTGATGATTTGATGAGGACTGCAAAAAGAAACATGTTGCTTTTAAGAAAAAGTAACTCAGGCTTATTCCTAGACCACTCTGTATTTTGTACTAGAGCTAATAGGATCAGCAGACTATCAATACTAAAGACCGGGCAGTCACAAGCTGAGTTTACCTGCTGCATCTTAACGTGCCCAGTGCCATTTGAGGAGGGGTACTGGCCCCTTCTCAGTGGTGGTGGGGCATTGCCAGGCGTGCTCTGCTTGGCTGCGTTAATAGGGCTCTGTTTGGCTGCGACGTCTCCAATAGCACCCTTATGACTAGAATCCACCGCGGGCTGTGAAGGCTGATTCTGAATAAAACAATGAAGAGAATAAAGGAGTCGGATGGTAAAAGAAAAACCAAACAGTGGCAACAGAACATGTCCCACCTAATTCGACTGAAAAGTGGGCGCCAAGGGCTCCAAGCATGCGGGAGCTTTACTATGGACAAAATTAAAATTTGTACATCAACCAGGGGTGATAAATGATCTCGCTAGGTTGTCCAACTTCAAAGTTGTAGTTCGTTGCGAAGTAGGGGGGGGGGTTGACATGGTCAGACAGCTAGAAAAACATCTATCTTCAGTTGTCACGGCATACTAAAAAGGGCGGGTCCCAAGTGTAGGCGCAGGAAATGTTGACCAGATGAATGTAAAGACCGACACAGGAGTGGGGACTACAAACTCACCAAGCTCTGTTTAAGCTTTTTGAGGAGAATCAACTTTGTCTCTTCAGCCCGAAGATGGGATTGATACTTGCGCAAGAGTTGGTTATGTCGGTTGGCGCGTAGTTTCCGCGCTTGCTGAAGGACCTGAAAAACGCACACAGATCAAAGGAACATCCTTTGGGCAGATTCTTAGAAAGCCTTGGGGAAGAGAGTCGGCCAAGTACTGTTTTTAAAGCGGTTCCCATGATTTGGTTGGTTGTTTCTACATCACCGCAGCGAGGCATGACACGGTTTCAAAATGAAAGTTGTTCCACACACCAGATCTCCACATACGTCCATATACGTAAAGGCGTTAGATTTGAAATGAAGTAAAAAGTATTGAATGAAAGTTTTGTGACAAAACTGTAATTCACCTAGAATGTCCCACGAGATTATGAAATCAAATCACACTAGGTTTACCAGTGCCAATCAATAAGATGAGATAACTACTGGTTGCACCTAACCTATTAGAAGTTGCAATCGAAGTCTAACTTCCCCACTCTGTACCACATCTGAGAATATCACAAAGGCAGGCATTTAGCCACATATTTCGTTTATTTACCACCACTATCGCATATGAAGTAGACTTCGTAAGAAATTGTCTGGGCGCCCGGAAAACACCGTGTTCAACGTAGCTATATACCCACACTGGTACACGGTAACCACTTACCTCCTGAAACTCATCCTCGCTGTCACTCAGAGTGATGATTTCTGGATCCGTCTGTTTAGAACTTGTTGAGTGGGTCTGCGAGCGAGGGGATGTGAGATCCAGGGGTTTAGTAGAGCCGGGTGCTTTCAGCGCAGATAGATCCATCGCATTGGACAAAAAGTTAGTCATATCTACTCCATTTTCCTTGTTGTGGTGGTCTTCGGTAGCAGCAGGCTCAATTTTTGGTATCTTTAGGATGGGCGGAGCAACCACACTCGGACTGTCTTCAGGGCAAATATTTAATTTCAGATCTAACATGTCCGTATCTTTTGCATCACTATGCTGTCCCGGCGTATCACCATTTAGAATGCGAGACTTTTTGGCAAGATCAGACTGTCGCACATCACCCTGTATGCGCGAGGAAGAGCGTTTTCCATTTAAGTTAAACTTCATGTCAACCCTGAAAAATAAACCCAACAGGTTTGTGGATAACAAATGTCTTTGAGATTGATTTTGCACGCAGTTTAAACCACAGTCTATTGATAAAACTTCCCAGTACAGAGCAGCTACTCACTCCAGGTAGTGTCAGTGATGGCCCGAAGGAGGCAGGCGCATATTTATATCCAATAATTATGCCAGTCGCCTATTTAGGATCTTGATGTTAACACCAGTAGTACCCAAAGTGGGGCAACTTAGGGCAGAAGGTTCAAGGGGCATATCAGGGAGCTCAATCAGCCAATCAGCCATGGTCAGCCAACCGTTGTGGCTAAGATTAACAAAGGTCACAATGAGACAAAGGCGCGCTTGGCTATTATTCTGGAAAATAAAGAATAAACTAACTACTTACTGGTCATCGGGAGAATAGGCTTGTACACCATTGGACATCTCTGAATCAGCTCCTATCAGAATAAAATGTCGTCCATTAGTCATTTGCAAGAAAAACAAATCCAGTGGATTAGTGATGGCAAAAAGGGCTAGAAATATTAGTAGACCTAGTTGCAGGAATCATCAAATGGTGAAATGGATATCATGGAAGGTTTGTTTTCAAGACGTCTAGTTAATAGTGACAGGAAAACAAAACCAAGGATTAAATCAAAGAACTCATGCAAACCAAATCAGCTGCGCAGATGTACCACTGCGGCTACTGGTAGCTATTGCACAAAGTGCAGGAAAGTAGCAAAAGAGCTGCACAAGCTTATCAAATTATGAACAAATCAACTCACTTTCAGATCAAGTGATGGCCATGTACAGAACCGGCATGGCAAAATGATTTTTTTTATTGGGAAAGCACCGGCCTGTTACTGATAGAACATAGGCACACCAGTACGCGACAATACAACTAATGGTTGTATGAAGCTAAAATAATCCCCATAGATGATCACCCAAACAGTCATTAGTTACGGATACTGCTTGGATATCCAGCTACCAGCAACTAATTCAGCAACTTCACAATAAGCAATGGGACATGGAATTGGAGTCTTTAAAGTTAAACCTAAGATAGTCATTCAAGATTGGGACAGCTCACTTGGCAAGATCATAGAGGAGCTGAAATAAGCAATTTATATTTGGTTCAAAGATTTCACTTCCATTATCTCGGGTCCAGTGTTATCCACTGATGGAGTCACTCACTCAATAACTGCATCATACGCATAGTTATACACAACACAACTTGTCGGTGTAGGCTCGTATAACTAGAAGTAAAAGTAGAAGAGGAGACCGCTAAACTCACTCAGTCACTGGCCTGGGGTGCAACACGATTAGACCGACTCAAGTAAGTAGCCAGGCTGATCCGACTGGGTTAGACTTAGATAGGAAAGTATGTACAATAGAGAGTTAACAACTAGAAACACTAGTAACACTAACAAGCAACAGTGATTGAGTGAGTAAACTGCAAAGACTGAAACTTGAAAGAGCAACGCAACGGTAAGCACCGGACAGGACCCGCAACTAGTCTCCAATTCTAAAGTCGAAGTCTAGTCACAATCAAAATGAATGAAATTGCCCGTTTACCCACGTGTGGCTGGCGACTAAATGAAATGACTTGAGAAGAAAGAAGTTGAGCTTTTGTTAGTTCACCACAGAGAAAGAAAACCCCTTCCCAATCCAGAAATCTGAACTCGCCAGGAGCCCACTGGTGGCGGTTACGCATCCGGCCCTGTGGTCACTCATCAGAAGGTTTTCCATGTACTTTGGTGAGATTTACAAATTATAGTTTACCTTTTATGTCTCCCATGTTCCAAGGATTTCAAAGAGATGTTGGACCGCTATGTGTCATAGAGTCCTTTGATTTCTGTCGGGTTGCCACCAGCTGGAAATTTAAGGATTTGTCATTGTTTTACTCAAAATGGCGACTTCTTACGGAGCCTCTTTCAAGGGGCCACAAAGGGTTAGTTGCTTTGTTTACGTAGTTGGAATAGCCCAATACCGTATGAGATTAGCGTTACAGTACAGTTGATTTACTGCAATTTTGGTACCCAGTTCTACCACCACTATAAAGGGAACGAGAAGAATAAATAAACGAGAGCAAGTATGTAAGAAGGTTTCTTGATTCAGAACTGGTTTTAAGCCTATACAATTACACAGTTTTCCTGTCAAATAAGGGCATCACCAATATGTCGAAACGCGGAGCTCAAAACGGTAGATAGACTTACCAGGCTTTGATGAGTTATAGATCAGTCACCCTTCGTTGCCTCTTATTGACTATAGCTGATTGGACAGCATGTAATTTTTGATCACGTGAGTTACTTGGCTGTACGGTCTATTTTGAGAATTATAATAATTTTGGTTCATCCATTGAGATCACACCATTAATTCCCAGCCTTCAGTGCATACAAAAATGTATGCAGTGGAAGATGTGGCAAGTGCAGTATTATTTAACCAGTTGTGGAATTATTTATTCACTTACAATATAAATAGCTTACATTATTTACACATGTTTTATAAAAGACATCATAAAAAAATAAATTATAAAGTTGATACAATAGCGCAGTAAGGTACTAAAATATGAACACAGTATTATTTCTATCAAGACGTAATTAACCAGACCACGGCGGATTTGAGTGTTCTGGCAGCAGGGTTGGCTGTGCTATAATGCAAGTATTGATTAGACATATATTTATTACTAAATAGAATGGGCGACTTTTTACAAAATCTCATCGTCCCATGTCATACGGGCTGGGGCCAGAGGCAAACGCAGAGTCATTTTGATGCACTGTCCCATTATGATAATGCGCTTGTGTTGGTAGCCGATAGTCTGTCTGAGAAAGATCTCCAAGCCACTACAATTTGCAAGCAAAAAATTGTTTGAGAAAAAGTCACCATTGCACAGAAGAAGAGACATTATGAATTGGTCTTTGTATAGTTCTCGCAGTTCACATGTCGCATCAAGTGGGTTTAATGTATTTTGGTTTTCCGTTTATTTTCCATTTTGATAGGGAATTTCTAACTAGACCAGGGCGTTGATTCCTTTGAAACTGATATGAAGGTTATGCAAGCTACCTGGATGAGTGAGTGCTCTTGTGACTCGGCTGCATGGCAGTGATCGGTAAATAGCTGGTGTGTGTGAGTTTGATGCATGTGTGATTCTTGCGCTTCCCGGCCGAAATCACCGCACGCTCTGTACAAATCTGCGAATGAATATGAGGACTATTAGACTGACTGAAGCGCACCAGTACGTAAAAATGCCAGTTATAACAATAACAACCATTATTTTAGTTCCGAGAGGATTTGAATTTGTCATTACATAAAGCCAAAGTGTATGAACAAGTACCCCTAATTGACAGAGTCTGAGCAACCTGAACTATTCAGTAATGCTGAGGCAAGTGCGACGGCGAGTGAGTAAAACCCAGCGACGAATCAGTGTTTCACCAATGATATATTTTGTATCATTGTTTTCACTAAGTGTGCAACTTCCAAGACGCTATCAGTGGTACATGATATGGTCCCGACATGAGATGATGATGTATGGAGATCATGCACACAGGAAGTGACCACAACCGGGAAATACATGCGAACAGCAGTAGCTCACCTCTTAATAAAGCAGTACCCCATAGCTGTATATTCACTTCTGGGATCTTTTGAGCTAGCTGCAACGCGGGGGTAACCATATCGACAACCTCTTGCGTTTTCCCTTGGTGAAGAAACATTTGCCCGAGTAGAACAAGGCTGCAGGACGTCAACTTATTCAGGTCCTCAGAATTTGCAATCTTTAAAGTCTCCTGTAGGAAAAGCCTGCAAAGGGAAGGCATTGAAACCAGTACTGACCAAGACCAATACTAACAGCTTTATTCAGGAAAGAGACATTAGGATTTGTAATTAATCCACAGCCCTACACTGTTATGGGATGCTCACCAGCGTATTACCTCAAAAAGCAGTATGACACCATTAGATTTATCATGACCCATCATTAATCACCCTCTATAGGGATCATGGTTACCCTAACTAGTAGTACCAGAAACTAAATAGCAATATGAATAATAATACACAGTGACAAAGGTTGCACAATTATGTTGTGGGTTGATGTCGTAAGAGGCAACTAACTATTCACCATAATACTCACTTGGCCTCAGCATATTGCCCTTGAAAAAATCTATGTAGAGCGCTTACGTATGATGCTCCTGCCTTCAATCCAAATGACCTACAGTAGAAAAAGGATAACATGAGCCACTCAACCAAGTAATGCTGTATCAAACGATTAGGATTGTTTGAAACTCTGTGGTGAAAAGATCCAGCCAATCAGACCTCAGAACATCACCCTAAGCACCATGCTTAGGGATCAATCCATGGCCGTAGTTATCAAAATTCCAAACTCCAAGTAAAGGATGATAGTGACTCACTCTTGAGGTACTCTGTGGGGGTGTATGTGCTCTAGTAATGCCAAAAATTCATTCTGTCGATTCGTCCGAGCATACACTATGCCAAGATTGAGATTTATAAATGTCCATAGATAGACGTCTGTACAAGACATGAGAGCAGTCTGGAACTGTGACACTGCATGATCTGTGCAGCTCATTGCCATAGCATATAGACCCTGCAGTAAGAGAGATGCGTATGGTCAACGGATGGGGTAAAGGGGCAAGTTGCATGTTACAAGTTACATTTAGACTGTGAGGCGAGCTGTAACGACATCTAGAAGTACAGACCACCTTGGCCTCTAGGTAACTTGGACATAAGACAATAGAGCGCGGATAAAAAAACTGTTGTTTTGCAAAAAGAGCCTGTGGTTACCATCAAAATGAGCAAGTACACCACAGAACTATCACTCTTATGAAATCACATAGCAGATACTCACCAGTAATGTGTGTAATTGTGACTTGTGTCCCTGATAAAGTTTGGAATCTTTGAGGCAAATGAATTTGACTTGTGAGATCTGCAAACAAAAACTTTCTAAAATGTGTCTGAGACAAGGGTTGCCGATTTGTCTATTCCTGCAGCCTTTATTGACTAGAAATCGTACGCTTAACTTCCGGAGAAGACAAAGGTCCTGTGGCCAAAAATGGTAACAGACAGCAATCGAGTTCGGTGTTGGAAGGGAACGTCTGGAACTATTGGACACATTCATCTGCCTAGAGGCTACCATGGATGAAGGAGGTGGAATGAGAAATCTATAGGCTAAAATAAGAAGGGCCGCTTCGACATCCCAAATCCATTCCTTTGGAGATCTGGTATTCCCGGTCTCTAAGCTGTAGACTGAAACTCAAGATCGTCACGTTGAGTGCATTGCTGTATGGCTGTGCGACTAGGAAGATGACTTTAGAGGGTGAAAAGAGGCTCAGGTATTGTAAGTGAGGCATG
>Ga0224501_10001467_pt1 | contig 18309 bp, 20 predicted proteins | sample SF_Oct11_sed_USG_4_FD_169105 | JGI IMG/M metagenome (GOLD analysis project Ga0224501, IMG submission 169105) | Sediment microbial communities from San Francisco Bay, California, United States - SF_Oct11_sed_USGS_8_1 | ecosystem: Environmental > Aquatic > Marine > Sediment | place: USA...
TCGCATGCCTGATATGCCGGTCGACCGCAAAGCCACCGCGGTATGGGTAGAAGACCAGGGAGGCCATGTCCGCCGAGTACCGGTCACGACAGGCATCGCCGACTCTCTTTCCACTGAAATCGTAGAGGGTGTACTGAAAGAAGGCGATGCCGTCATCATCGGAATTGAACCTCCTGATGAACAAGGCGAACGAACACTACCGCCGGGATTCGAACTTGGGCCGAAGGTAAAATAGGCACCGTTTGTCCGGTTCATTTTGTTCATCTGGTTTGTTTGGTTGCTCAGAGTGGTCTTGTTATGTCGTGAACCAGATAAACCAAACAAACGAAACAAACCACCTCAACCACTATGTCGTTCCTCTGGCTTACCATTCTTTCCGCCCTTCGCATCCTCAGCCGAAATCCCTTGCGAGCCGGTCTGACCATGCTCGGCATTATTATCGGTATCGGGGCCGTCATCACCATGGTGAGCCTGGGACAGGGCGCCAGTGCAGCGGTCCAATCAGAGATCGCCAGCCTCGGTACCAACGTGGTCATCATCGTGCCGGGAGCGACGACCATCGGCGGTGTTCGTGGAGGGCTTGGGACCCTGTCGACTCTGACCGTCGATGACGCGGAGGCGATCGAGAGTAAAATCTACGGCATCACGACCGCCTTGTACGCCAACCGATCTGTGCTCCAAGCCGTCTCGGAATACAAGAATTGGAGCACGGTGGTGTTAGGGACGACTCCGGACTTCATCGACGTCAGGAATTGGCCGCTTGCCGAGGGAAATTTCTTTACCCAATCCGATATGAATTCCGCCGCGAATGTCGCCGTATTGGGGAAGACCGCCGTCCGTAACCTCTTCAACCTCGGGGATGAGGTCATCGGCGCTCAGGTTCGCATCAAGAACGTGCCGCTTCGAGTGATCGGCGTGCTGACGCCGAAGGGCCAATCGATCACAGGACAAGACCAAGACGATCTCGTCGTCCTCCCGTTTTCCACGGCTGAGCGGAAAGTGCTCGGCACGCAATTCCTCGGAGCTGTCGGGGTCATGCTGATCGCCACGCAATCGCCGTCTGATATCCCCGTCGTCGTCGACGAGATCAGGGATCTCTTACGGACAAGACATCGGCTCCACCCGTCGGACGAAGACGATTTTACGATCCGCACCATGGAAGATATCGCAGAAGCTATTGCCGGGGCGAGCCGGACCATGATGCTCATGCTGATGGGGATCGCCTCCATTTCTCTCATCGTCGGAGGTATCGGCATCATGAACATTTTGTTGGTATCGGTCACCGAGCGGACGAAAGAAATCGGCCTACGCATGGCGGTCGGTGCAAAGCGAACTCATATCCTGCTGCAATTTCTCATTGAGGCGATCATTCTGACCGCAATCGGCGGAATCATTGGTATCGGCGTAGGCATCGGCACCTCCAGCCTCCTCACTCGCGCAATCGGCTGGCCGACGATCATCAGTTCACAAGCCGTAGCCGCGTCCCTTCTTTTCTCATTCGTCGTCGGAGTGTTTTTCGGTCTCTATCCGGCCAACAAGGCATCGAAGCTGAATCCGATCGAGGCGCTGCACTACGAGTGAGGAGAAATCGGGAGGAAATCGGCGGTAATCGACGACATCAATTATTGATCGACACGCACGGCCTTCACAATCTTTGCTCCCCGGACCTGTTCTAAGAAACGGTCCGTCGGCATTGACGGCTGTGTCACCTCTACTTCTTGCCATCCTCCGTTGACAGCCACCATATGTCCCTGCATGTCATGCACCCACTGGTCGATGCTTTCCTGAGTCGTTCCCTCGCTGAAATTGACCCAGAAGAGGAGCGGTTGTGTATTATTTCTCACCTCGGCACGCGGCGACATTGAGGTGGCAGGTTCGTGGTCGGGTTGCTGTATCAGCATCGAATTGTCTTGATCCGTGACGGTGGCTTTCGACACTTCGGGCCTCGCCGATTTCAGCATCTTCTCAAGATCCTGGTTCTGCTCCGCCAATTCAGCCATTTCTTTGGACAACCGAGCGTTTTCCACGGTCAGATTGCGAATCTCATCTTTGAGTTGCCTCTGGTCCGTCGACGCACGACTCATAACAATACCCGATGATTGTGCGGCATCCTGCCTTCCGACTTCCTCCACATGCCCCAATGTCTGCCGAGCCGCCTGCATGCCGGCTCCGATCGCACGCTGAGACGATGATAATTTTGCGATCTCAAGCTGCAACCGAACCATGCCTTGTTGTTGCAACTGAATCGACTCCACGGCTTTCGCTTGCATCCGTGCAAGATCACCCAGTTGTTGTTCTAGCTTTGCCACTTCGGTCTGCGTAGCGACCTGTGGCGCACCGTCCGGCGTCAACCGAGACATGATTCGGTCAGCCGCCAATCCCAATACAATAACGGCCAACAGGACTTGCAGCACGACAACCATTCGCATGCCATGAGCGGTTCCGTCTGCGACGGGACGCACAGCCATGGTTTGTACGGATTCGGCCATGCTCCTCAAAAACTCAGACCATCGTCGCGGTGCCGGGGTGAACAGGGCACTTGCTGACCCGCCTTCAGCGGTGTTGCGGATACGGAGTTCGACGGTCCCTTCGGGTAGCGAGAGGCGCGTGGCCCTGAATCCGCATTCGGGTGCAGAAAGACTACCGATCAGGGCACCCTCCTCCGATCGAAGTTGGATATGATCGACACAGCCTTGGCGCTGAAACTGGAGCGAGGACTCCGCTTCTCTTCCGTTCAATGTTCCGACACGGCGCTCGTTGATAAAGACGTGGATCACATCGGACGGGCTGCGGAGCGAGCGAGACGTATTCATGTTCAACATGCCGAGTACGCGTGCGCAATAGGCGGCAAGATCTTTATCCTGTTCCATGCGGTCCTCCATCGGTAATCCGCAGAAAAGAAAGACGGGATACCGTCGTCCTTACGGACGAACACGAATTTCAAGCCTCGGCTTTTCAACGATCGGCATACGTTTAGGGCCAAGCCCCCACGTTTTCTGAACACAATCCATGCAGAGCACCAGGTGCCACAACCGATAATCGTGCCCATACGCTTCCGAAAACATTGCTTCCCATTCCGGGCGGGAAAGGCAGGGATAGTAATCCGGCTCACTCTTTCGATAGTGATCTTGGGCAAAACGGATGACTCGTTCCGCCTCATGGGTAAACTGTTGATGATGACGCTTTTGCTCGGCAGCGAGTTCCTCCAACTCCGCATCCGTCATACCGATCATCTCCATCGTCCGTTGCCAGCCGGATTCTCGCCAACGGCGAAAGTTTTTATAGATACGCTGGCTTTCCGATTCACTGAGACCCGTGACCGCGATGACATCACGTGGGCTCATGCCGTAGCAGTGATGATACAGCGCAATCAGCGCATCGCGACTCACGACCGCTCGAGCCACAAGCCCGTCGATAAATCGACCGAGCGGCGTCAGCAACTCCGGATGATAGCAAAATGGTTCCGGCCTACTATGCAATTTCGCGACGAACGCATCAAGCAAATACAACGGCCGACACGGCACCTCGTTGCGTCCGGAGAGCATGAATCGTTCGAGGTATTCGGCACTCCAACGAAGTATAAATTTCTCGTGCGCCGTATCCTCACTCCACTGACCGGTATCTCGGAGAAACCGTCTCATGGAATATCTGGTCCGCTCCAGAAGAGTCGGCAACGCCTGGGCCACGACACGATCAAAATCTTCCGCCGTAGAGACCACGTCTTCAAGCCGTCCTATGACTTCTGTCTGGTCAGCCATTCCCATTTCCGCTCTCAATCCACTCCGCCACAACTGCTTGTATCATTGTGCCTCCAAGCAAGAACGTCCCTCTATTGGACAATTATACGTTGGGCAAGGGGCCTTTTGTCCATTGCCCCGATTTGTAAATGGCTGGTAAGGGTTATTGTTCGGTCGTGTGGTGACGCATGGCCACAGATTCATTTTCATATCATCTCTAATCCAATTTATGGAGGGTACCATGAAGCAACTGAGTGGATTAATGGCGTTGGCAGCATTTCTCGCCTTCAGCATGATGTCCCCCCTGTCGTCTTTTGCAGGCGAAGAGAAGAAGGAAGAGAAGGGCGGCCATGTCGTCGTGTTCGGCGACGACAAGAAGGACGAAGAAAAGGGCGGCCACGTCGTCGTGTTCGGCGACGAGAAGAAAGACGAGGGCGGCAAGGTCGTGTACAGCGACGACAAGAAGGGCGAAGAGGGCGGCAAGTAAGCTTGATCAGAGGGGCGCGACCGTACGTCGTGCCCCTTCTGCTGCATGTCATGTCTCATAGTGGTGCCTTCAACTTACCAGGTACACACAGCCTCACAAGCGATTCTTAGCAAATTCTCGGCAACTGTTCCCCTGACAGCAGGTCGAGAATGCGGTTTGTCCCCACCACAGTCCGTAGAATGACCGGTTGAGACCGGCGATCCGTCACATGGCCGATACAGGCGGCCTTGTCCGCAATTGTATGACGACGCATCACCTCCAGCGCCGCTTTGGCCTGGGGCTCCGGCATTATCACGATAAATCGTCCTTCGTTTGCGACATAGAGAGGATCAAGTCCCAATAGTTCACAGGCTCCACGTACCGATTCCGACACGGGAATGACCGACTCGTCGATCGTCATACCGACATTCGCCGCCACAGCCAATTCATTCACCGCACTCGCAAGCCCGCCTCGTGTGAGATCCCGTAGGCAATGAATCTCGACACCACTCTGAATCAGGTCGTTCACCACTTCGTGCAACGGTGCAGAATCGCTTGTGACATCACCGGCAAAGGTCAACCCCTCCCGAACGCTGAGCACCGCCACGCCATGTGAACCAAGGTCGCCGCTTACAAGGATTGCATCACCAGGCTGAATCAACGTCGGTGAGATATGAACATCGTGCGGGACGAGACCAACACCTGCCGTATTGATAAAGATTCCGTCTCCCTTTCCCCGATCAACGACTTTCGTGTCGCCGGTCACAATCGACACGCCGGCCGCCCGAGCAGCCTGGGCCATCGATTCGACGACTTGTCGAAGTACATCGAGCAAGAGGCCTTCCTCAAGAATAAATCCCGCGCTGAGATACAACGGCTTGGCACCGCACATGGCCAAATCATTGATCGTGCCATGGACCGCCAAACTACCGATATCGCCGCCTGGAAAGAACAAGGGATGCACCACATAGGAGTCGGTGGTAAACGCCAAGGTTCCTTTTTCCACAGGCCATGTGGCGCCGTCGTGCAGGGACGCAAGCATCGAGTTGTCGAAGGCCCGAGCAAATACATCCCGAATCAGATCCTGCATGAGCCGACCGCCGCCGCCATGAGCTAACTGTATCGTCTTCTTATCCGAGACCGGCAGGGGGCAAACAGGCTCAAATGGTTGTTTGTCGGTCATCATCGCTCTCCGGCATCTAGTTATTTGCATCTCGCACTTGCGAGAGAAGCAAGACGTGCGCGAAAGGCGGGACTCGTCTCAACACATCCCTCAACCTTTCGCGCTTTTCGCGCACCTCCCGCCAGTCTCGCAACGGACATTTTACGCCTCACCCTTCACTCCTTACCGTTCCACGATAGCGATAATACGCAGAGCAGGCTCCTTCGCTTGAGACCATCGGCGCACCCAACGGACGTTCCGGCGTGCATTTTACTCCGAAGGCCGGACAGTCCGGCGGTTTGAGCAGACCTTGAAGCACCAAGCCGCTTTGGCACTCCGGATCTTCCTGCGCAGCTGGACCAAACGAGGCAAGTACCTCGCGGAAACGCGCTGTCGCATCGAACTCGGCATAGGCAGAACGGATCCGGAGCCCGCTACGCGGGATTTCACCGATGCCTCGCCAAACACGCGGCGCCGGTTCAAAAACTTCGTCAACGATCGCTTGGGCCTGTCGATTCCCTTCCCGGCTGACTGATCGAACATACTGGTTCTCGACCTCGGTCCGTCCCTCTTCCAACTGACTCACCAGCATCGCAATGCCCTCAAGCACATCCACCGGCTCAAATCCCGTGACGACGATCGGGACTCGATAGCGTGCCGCAACAGCATCGTATTCTTCGTAGCCCATGACTGTGCAGACATGGCCGGCGGCGAGAAAACCTTGGACTCGATTCTGCGGCGACGACAAGATCGCCTCCATTGCAGGCGGTACCAACACATGGGCAACCAAGAGACTGAAGTTCGTGAGCTTGGATGCCTTCGCCTGCACCACGGCCATGGCCCAAGGCGGCGCAGTCGTCTCGAATCCGACGGCGAAACAGATGACTTCTCGGTCCGGATTCGCACGAGCCACATCCAGCGCATCCAACGGCGAATAGACGATCCGAACATCCGCACCTGTTGCTTTGGCGCCGAAGAGATCGCCCTGAGATCCCGGCACACGCAGCATGTCGCCGAACGAACAAAGAATCACTCCTGGTTGCCGCGCGAGCCGCACTGCATCATCGATCAGCCCGATCGGCGTCACACAGACCGGGCAACCAGGCCCATGAACGAGGGTGAGATCTTTGGGCAGCAGACTATCCAGGCCGAACCGTACAATCGAATGGGTCTGCCCGCCACAGACCTCCATAATCGTCCAAGGCCGACGTACGATCGCTTTGATCCGCTCCGCCAGCGCCGTCACCGCGGCACGATCGCGAAATTCATCTACGTACTTCATGGCATCAATTCCCGTGAACTTCGTTGCCCATCATTATGCTGCGAATCGCCGAAGGCCAATTGGGCCTTCGTGAAGACAGCCAGCCTCCAGGAAGTGGCGAGGCATCGACATACCTTTTTGTGAGTCGTGCCGCGGTCTTAATGCTCCGGTTCAGCGGCTGCACGTTCCGCAGTCCATCGGTGCCAAGCCTTCCTGAAACGATCGATCACCTCTGGTGCGACACCCTCTTCAAGCGAAACAGACGCCTTATTGTCGAGAGCCGCAAGTTCCGTAAGCAGGTCGAATAGTGCCTCAAGCTCCTTCGCGCCCCAAGCAAAGCCCATACGGTAGTCGAGAGCGATTTGATCCGGACACACGAAAACTCCAATGTCCGGAATTAGAGTGCCTCGCGCACGGATACCACCGAGAACTACGTGATATGGCTCCGCTTCGTCTGCCACAACAAGGGCAGCAGCGTTGGGAACTGAATCCAACGAACGTTCGGCATCATGAGTCTTGGACCAGAAATAAGGCTTCTCACTTACGACCCGAGCTGCGCGGTTACAAATCAGCCCGTACGCAGCGACCGTAGCAGACACATCTACGTAATTGACACGTATTTCCGGAAGGGAGCCATCGTCCGCATTAAACAGATCGTGAAGTTCTTCCCACAGCCACGACCGCATCTCAAGCCCACCATCATTGTTTTAACAAATGAACAATTGGGTTCAGAGTACAATTTCTTAACGAGCCATCCCTCTGGGTCATCCTCGTGTTGCCCCTTTTAATCACGAATCGGCCTGGCTACCAATTTCTACGACATTTCTCTCAATCAATTGCTCTCTAATCTCTATTTTTGAAGGGTGCTGAACAGATGTGCTCGCCACTCCTGCAGGATCTGAGGAAACGCAATCAACTCCCAACTGGTGCCACAAAGCAAATCAACCGCGGCAATGCACGAGGATTCTGTCGTCTCAGTGATACCGACCCTGTTTAGCGTCTTTGCATCATGAGCACCGAGATCATTCCCGGTTGGCCATCTAGTCCACTCATCGTGATGCTTGAAATAGTTAGCAGAAGCGTTGATGAGCTCAATGCGCGTGACACCTCCCTTGAGCCTGATGGTATCGCATCCATAGCACTCTAACTTCTTCACCTCTAACACACGACGACTTATCCTGACGGCGTTTAGGTCTGAAACGGTCCCGAGCGCATACGTTTGGGCAGCGACGAGGGCGAGGCCGAATAATGGTTCCACGTGTTCACGTGCACTGATTCCGTCGAAACCGTCTTCACTATCTATGCGTTCCTGAATTGCGGCGAGTCCAGCGGCAAGGCCGGACAAAATATCGCGTAGCGGCTCTATTCGCCAGTCGAACTCCCTGGAATGCATGTGCGCTCCTGCGCCTGACAACGTTCAGGCCAATCCAAACAATAGCCGGATGCGCCGTTCGCTATCTGTCTAACACACCATCGACTGCTCCGAGCATACCGCCGGAATCGTTAGCGTTGCAATGAGAGACAACCGTGGGGCTATTTATCCCGGATTCCGCAGTAGACCACTTGCTCTCTTGTCATTCCCGCGTGTTTCTAGCGGGAATCCACGATGTCCGAAAGACCTGGATGCCCGCTTCCGCGGGCATGACCTGCGTTTCACTGTGACTGCGTCCGCACCCCATCTTGCAAGGGGTTCTGGTCACTCGCTCGTGATCGCACCGTTCAACTACGGAATCCGGATTTATTGCGGGTTTTATGTGAATTGAGGGGAACAACTACGGTGTTCGACCGCGCAACTTCGCTTTGATCGGCGCGCCGCCATTTGGCGCGTCCGCTCTTGAACGCGTTGTTAGGCGGCTTCTACTTCGACGTGATCACTGGTGGAGACAGGGGCTGGAATCGGTTGACCCTGTGCCTTCAATCCCTCTATGTGAAGCTCAATCGCCCCACGAATGAGCGAGAGCACTTCCTCCCTTGATTCACCAGCCGCGACGCACCCCGGAAGATCCGGAACATACGCCCCATAGGAACTTGGGCCTTTTTCGACGACAACCAGGTATCTCATACGCTTCACTGCTGACTCTTACGCCCGGCGCTTGCCGGTTCGACGTCGTTGGCCGCGTCCAGTTGAACGCGTGTACTGTCTGATGCTTTCAGAGCAACATCTTGCCTCACGCCCACTCATCTTACTCGATTGTCTCCCATCATACCGGCACCTGCGTGCTTGCCTCTGCCCTCTGCTAGGCTTTCGCTTTTGCCTTCGCTCTACGCTTTTGGGGCAGCAGTGGAATAAGACAGCGCAACGTCCTATTCACAGAGTCCGAGTCTGGGAAATATGGTCGAATATCTGGCTCAAGAACAACGGTGCCCTCTTTAGGCATGACCTCCTTAACCGTCCGTGTACCGTCCGCATTATGGATCGTGATGGTATAGCCGGCTTGCATGGCTTTGTGGTGTTTGCCGCGCACTCCGTTTCTAAAGTCGTATTCGCTACGCATATCGATGTCCTCCGTCTGTCCTATTTTACTCGTTACCTTCTTCATACATTATCCGCTCCGATGGAGTCGCCTTCCTACAGCTGATAATGCGTATCTTCGAGCCGCGTTCAGTATAGACCACTACCAGCACACGGCCCTTGTCTGAACGTCCAATGTCCACGTATCGCTGTTCATCTGCTGAGTGCCCTGGGTCCTGAATGGTCACTGAAAAGGGATCGGTAAATACTGTGCCAGCTTCATCGAAAGTGACACCGTGCTTCTTGAAATTCACTTTGGCCTTCTCACCGTCCCACTCAAAGCTCAACTTCATTATGGCTCCTTTGAACTACGGCATCTCGCTTTCAAATCATGCAACCTGCTTGTAACTTATCTTGGCCGCATAAACCACGTGCCCTCGATTCCCACCATAAGATAGCCAGGTGTTCTCGGATGAAGATTGAACAAATCGCATGTTCTTACAAATATGTATATACCGTGCACATATTCGTCGAACAACTTTCAACCCTCGTTCGCCTCCGGTGAACCAAACGCCGCCAGGTCGGCGTAGGTCTGCAAGGTTCGCCGCGCGGCTTCTTCGTCCAATTTGCTGATCGCAAAGCCGACATGCACGATGACATAGTCACCGACTCCGGCCTCCGGCACGAGGGCCAATGAGACGGATTTCGTGACGCCGCCGAACGACACTATCGCAGTGCGGAGGGGATCATCCGCTACGTTGACGACTTGTCCAGGAACCGCGAGACACATGGGATCTCCTGATCCTCAAGTTTCGAGTTTCGAGTTTCATGTTTCGAGCATTACGCCGGAACATCCTGTCGTCTCGAAACCCGGAACGCAGAAACGAGACACGGCACTCGACCAGCTTGCCACAAACCGTTACTGGACGCCGATTAATGCCCATCAGTGGCACTGCACGCCGCTACCACCGCCTGCCCTAACGACAAGCCTCCGTCGTTGGGCGGAACCAGCCTGTGACTATAGACGGCGAACCCGGCCTCTTCCAACCGCTGCCGAGCCAGCGACAACAGCAATCCGTTCTGAAAACAGCCGCCGCTTAGGACGACACGAGGCAGTCCGGCTGCTTGAGCCACCCGCACAAGACCGGCGGCCAGTCCCGAGTGAAATCGCACCGCGATGTGCTCAGGACGGACACCCTTGCCAAGATCCTCGAGTATCGCTTGTATCGTCGGTCGCCAATCAAGAGTCTGACTTCCTCCAGGAGCATCCGACTCCAGCAAATCCATGGAGTATCCAGATCCGACGTTCTCTCCGTACGATTGTGCCCGTACCGCCGCAAACTCAACCGCCATTGCTGCTTGGCCTTCGAAAGACGTCCGGTGACACAGGCCTATAAGCGAGGCCACGGCATCGAACAACCGTCCCATGCTCGTCGTCCAGGGTGACGCCATACCGGATCTCAATAACGCGGCAAACTGCTCTCGTTCATTACCTGCCGTTTTCCACGACGGAAGCCGATACGCCGACATCTGTTCTCCGATCATCTCCCACAGAACGGCAGCGGCAGATTTTTTCGGCTCCCGCATGGCCGCTTCGCCACCCAACAATCGAAAAGGCCGTAGATGAGCGAACCGGTTGAACCGTTCATACCCCGCCACCAGAAACTCCCCGCCCCATACCTGCCCATCCGTCCCATATCCGGCTCCGTCCCAGGCCACTCCAAGTACCTCTCCATCCAGTCCATGTTCTGCCATACAGGATGCAATATGCGCATGGTGATGCTGCACGGGGACCAGCGGTACGGATAGCGCCGCAGCTAACTCGCGCCCCAAATGTGTCGATCGATAATCGGGATGTGCGTCACAGACAATCCGCCGTGGCGTAGCATGGAGCAACTCCTGCAAATCCTCGATCGCCTGCCGGAATGCAATATCCGCTTCGAGAGTAGAGAGGTCACCCAGATGCTGGCTGAGCCAGACGCGATTCTCGCAAAACAGCGCGACGGTGTTCTTAAGATGTCCTCCTACGGCAAGGATCGGTTCCTGTCCGCATCGCTCGGCAATGCCACCCTTCAACCGGATAGCTTGAGGTGTATACCCCCGTGCTCGCCTCAGGATCAGACCGCTCGCCTTCGCCTTGCCTCCCGATTCAGCGACTTTCTCATCAAACCCATACGTCACCACCCGCACCACTGAATCATCGATCGGTCTCGCAATCGGCCGGTCATGCACGAGGAACGCATCGGCAATTCCCCTCAGTCGAACCGGCGCTTTCCGTTCATCAGTCACGATCGGCTCGTCAGATCGATTGCCGCTCGTGGCCACCATGGGCCACTGAAGATCCTGCATCAAAAGATGGTGTAGCGGTGTCGTCGGCAACATCACGCCGAGATATGGATTGCCTGGTGCCACACTTTCAGCCAGGAAAACTTGGTCGCGTTTACGCACGAGCACAATTGGCGCTTGCGGCGAAGAAAGCAGTGCCTCCTCCTCAGACGATAAGAGACAGGACTCTCGGACTGCATTGAGTGAAGGGAACAGTACGGCAAAGGGTTTATCGGGGCGCTGTTTTCTTGCACGCAGACGGCGGACCGCTTCGTCCGATCCGGCATCCACCCAGAACTGAAAACCACCCAGCCCCTTCACGGCGACAATGGAACCAGCTAAAAGTAGATCTTCTACTTGGCGCAAGGCTTCTTCACCACGTGCCGTTTCACAGCCCTCCGTATCCCATAACCGAACATGCGGTCCGCAGACCGGGCAGGCGATCGGCTCGGCATGAAATCGCCGGTCGTCCTCTGTGTCGTACTCGGTTCGGCAGGTAGGGCAAAGCTCGAATCCGTTCATCGTCGTATGAGGCCGCTCATAAGGCATTTGCCTCAGCAGACTGTATCGTGGGCCACATTGGGTACAGGTGAGAAACGGATAGCGAAACCGGCGGTCTGATGGATCAGACAACTCTCGTACACATTCGTTACAGATCCTCAAATCCGGCGGAATAACCAGGGCGCGCCGGCCCGATTCCGCACTCGAACATATAGTAAACCCCGTCTCCTCCAGCGCCGAGACTCTCTGCTGCTTCACCGATTCTACGTAGGCTGCTGCCGGTGCTTCGATCCGTAACCGTCTAAGAAACATCTCGACGGCTTGCGAACCACCCTCCACTTCAATCACGACACCGTCCATCGTATTGTGCACCCAGCCACCCAACTCCAGTTCCTTCGCCAGCCGATAGACAAACGGGCGAAATCCCACACCCTGTACGGTTCCCTCGACCTCTACCCGCATGCGATGAACAGGCGCCTGCATCATTCCTCGACTACGACTTCGTGCACCATGACCTCCGGCCCGGCCTGTGCCCAGACGATCGGTCCTCCGCAGGTTCCACAAACATTGTCAGCCGCATTGACCAGAGTTTCCGCCCTGCAATGCGGGCACCAGGCTTCACCGGATACAGGGATAACCTCCAGCTTGGCGCCTTCAGCTCTCGTCCCCTGAGCCGCCAGGCTAAAGGCCGTGTGTAGCGCAGCGTGATCCTGCGTTAATAGATGCGACGATGTTCGTATCTTCAGACGAACCACGACAGGTCTGGCCTCGGCTGCGCCTTGCAAACCGGCCTCCACGGCTTTCACGACCTGCGTCATCAAATGGAATTCGTGCATGCAAGATGTTCTGTTTCTTGAAGAATCAGCTGGACCACTTCGTTCAAAGCCTGACCGACGTGAGGCGACAAGGGATGGCCCATTTCCATGCCGGCGGCCTCGATCCCATAGACGATCACCTTGGGCGGAAGAACACCCAATGTGCGAGCCAACTCCACGGCTTCCACCACACCAACGGCATGGGTGGATCGCGGAAATAAACCCGATGCCATGAGGCCAGACGAGGCCTCAAGACGGTGGATCTTGCCGGGAGCCTGTCCGCTGCACACCGCGTCGATAAGCCACACAACTTGCGCACCCTTCATCAATTCCAGCAACTCCACTCCCACCATCTCTGCTTCGATCACTTCAATGTGCTCGCCGACGACTCCTTGAAGCCGACGGGCCGCAAGGAGACCGGCTGCATCGTCGCCTCTGAACCCATTGCCGAGACCGATAATACGAATAGATGCCCGGCGGGACTTGCGGGATATGCGAGACTCGCCCGGTGTCTCGCTGTTCACGCCATGCTCGTCACTCTCGTCTTCAACGCCATCACAGGTCACGCTGAATCTCCAACTTCAGAAAATGCGTCGCGCAGGAAATGCAGGGATCATAGCAGCGGATCACACGCTCACAGGCCAGCGACGCCTCCTCATTGGAACGATCCAAGATTCGAGGGATAAAGAGCCGCAAGTCCTCCTCGATACGACCTTGGTTCTGCGAGGTAGGAGGAACGATCTTCGCCTTACGAATTACGCCTTCGCTATCTACTTGGTACCGATGGTAGAGAATCCCGCGCGGCGCTTCCGTGCAGGCCATGCCGACGCCGGCTTTAACCGTCACCGGCGGTGACGGAACAGATGGAAGCTCGTACCGATCGATCAGCCGTAGCGATTCTTCCAATGCATAAAGGATTTCAACTGAGCGGGCCACAATCCCATGAAACGGATTGGTGAGCGGGAGCGACAAACCCGTCTCGTCGAACACGTGCCTGACAGCCGGAGGCAGACGATCCGCATTCACGTTTACACGAGCCAACGGACCGACGAGATAAGATGCCCCCTGTACCGTACAGTGCAACGCATTGGAATAGGGAACTTGATGCTCGGTGAAATACTGCTCGAACTCATCCACAGGAATATCCATGTCGCCGGAGACGACGATCCGCCCTTCATTCAATGGATACTCATCAGGGTGGTGTAACGCCACGAACGTATAATTCGGCGCAAATTCCGGGAAGTCGAACTTGGCAACCCAACGGATAGTTTCAATCGCGGCATCACGCGCCCATGCAAGCTCATCCTTCAGCTCATCCAACTCTTGACGCCTCGGCAATCGAGAGAATCCGCCGATCTTCGCCGAAACCGGATGTACCGACCGACCACCGAGCAACGTCATGATGGCATTACCGGCCTTCTTGATCCGCAGCCCACGCTCCACCAGGGAGGCATGATCCTTCGCCATGGCCAGGCCGCTCTCGTATCCAAGAAAATCCGGAGCCTGTAATAAATAAACATGGAGTGCGTGACTTTCGATCCACTCACCGCAGTAGAGAAGACGCCGCAGATCCCGCAACGGTCCCTCGACACGGAGACCAAAGATCTGCTCGAGCGCATGGACGGCGCTCATCTGATACGCCACAGGGCATATTCCGCAAATCCTCGCAACAATGTCAGGCACTTCGTCATATCGCCGGCCTTCCAGAAACGCCTCGAAGAAACGTGGCGGCTCAAAGATTCGAAGTTCCACGTCCTGGATAGCGCCGTCTTTCACCGTGACGCGCAAGGCTCCCTCTCCCTCAACACGCGCAATCGTATTGACGGCAATCGTCCGCGTATTCTTTTCCTGGTCGGGATTGTTTCCTTCTTGACCCTTCACGCCTCACTCCTTACCCCTTACCCCTTACGTCCTATCTTACGTTTCACGTCTTATTCCCTACCCTTCACCCCTCACTCCTTACCCCTCACTTCTTCATATCCCACTTGTCGCCTTCCCGCTTAAAGGATTCCGCGTTACCGCTAATCCCACGAAATTTTCGCACGACATCGACCGGGATCAGCCCACATTCCCCATGAAAGTGATTCGCCAAAGAGGCAGTGTTGGGCGGATAGCCGCTTCCTTTCAATGCTCCATCGGTCGGTCCGAAGCAGCCATAACAATCTCGTCCCATGCTGGGACAAATAGCGCCGCACCCGGTGCGAGTCACCGGCCCCATACACGGCAGCGCCTTTGCAACCATGACACAGACATTTCCCCGCCGCTTGCAGTCCAAACACAGACTGTCGGAAGAGAGTCTGACTTGGACTCCGGCCAATAGATCCGTAATGACCCGCAGTAATTGTCCCTTGTCGATGGGACAACCCCATAGTTCCATGTCGACTTTCACATGGCCTGAGATGGGGGTGGATGTATAGAGACTCTGAATATACTGGGGACTGGGGTACACCGTGCGCTTGAGCAGTTCGACATCGGTCCAGTTGCGCAACGCCTGAATACCACCGGCCGTCGCACAGGCACCGATGGTCATCAAGACCTTGGCCTGCTCCCGTACCGACTGGATACGCTGAGCATCCTCGGCCGTGGTCACGGATCCCTCAACCAGCGCAAGATCATACGGCCCTGCGACCATGCGGCTGGAAGCCTCTGGGAAGTACGCAATATCCAAGACTTGCCCTAAGAGAAGCAAATCCTCTTCAAGATTCAGGATGCTGAGCTGGCAACCGTCGCAAGACGCAAATTTGAAGACGCCTAATTTAGGTCGAGCGGGTTTCCTTCTCGCCTCTTCACAGCGTACAAGTTGATCACTCATTGTGACCAGGTGCCCTTTCTGCGCCCGAGTTTATTTCGTTTCTCTGGTTTGTTCGGTTGAACCAGACAAACGAAATGCACAAAACAAACTATCCCTCGTTTTATACGCCTGTTTTTCCCATCCACTGCTCCACCCGGTCATAGCGCATCACCGGTCCGTCCTTGCAGATAAAATACGGTCCCATCTGACAATGGCCGCAGAGACCAATCCCGCATTCCATATGCCGCTCCAGCGACACATAGACGGCAGTAGTGGGAATGCCCCGCCGGAGCAGGATCGGCACGCCCAGACGCATCATGATCTCAGGCCCGCACATCAACACCATGGTAGTTGTTGAATCGATCGATACCTTCTCGAAGAGTTCCGTCACCACACCCACGTGATGCCGCCAAACCTTGCCCGGCTGGTCACTTGTCAACAACACCTCAGTATCCGGCTGCTTTCGCCATGAGTCGAACCGTTCACGAAAGAGCAGGTCCTCCGGTGTCTTGACGCCGTGGAGAATCTTGACGGAGCCATATCGCTCGCGACGCCGAAAAATATACTCGATGGCCCCCACCACCGGAGCGCAACCCAGCCCGCCCGTGACGATCACAACGTCGCGATTCCGCGCCTCATTCAACGGCCACCCTTGCCCGAACGGCCCCCTGATCCCCAATGTGTCACCCGGATTCAGACCTGCGATCGACTTGGTGACTCGTCCCACTGCTCGGATCGTATGGTCCAACAACTCCGGCTCATCCGGATCCGACACGATGGAAATCGCCACCTCACCTACCCCGAACATGTAGAGCATGTTGAACTGACCGGCAAGAAAGCGATAGCGTCTCCGCACATCCTCATTATCGATCCTCAATCGATACGTGTGAATAGCGGCACTTTCTCGGATCTTGTCGACAATGGTCGCCGAATGAATGAGATAGGGATTGTCCTCGGTATTCCCTCTAGCCTGCAACGAAGGCATCATACTGGATCCCCTTTGACCGCACCGGCTTCACGGACCTTCCTTCAAGGCTTTCAACAGTGCCTGCACCATCTCCCGACCATCTCCGAACAGCATGATCGTGTTCTCAGCGGCAAACAGAGGATTGGGAATACCCGCAAAGCCGGGACTCAGGCTCCGTTTGATCACGACAACCGTCCGTGCCTTATCTACATCGAGAATCGGCATGCCTGCGATGGGACAAGTCCGATCCGTCCTTGCCAGCGGGTTGATCACGTCGTTCGCACCGATGACTAGCACCATGTCCGTCTGCTCGAATAAGGGATTACTGTCGTCAAGGTCTTTCAAGAGTTCATATGGGATATTCGCTTCCGCCAGCAAGACATTCATGTGCCCCGGCATGCGACCGGCCACCGGATGTATCGCAAATTCGACCTCGATACCGCGCGAACACAACAGCTCGGTGAGATGCGCGACGCTGTGTTGAGCTTGGGAGACGGCCATCCCATACCCGGGCACAATCATGACTCGCTGTGCGACATCGAACAGCAAGGCCACTTCTTCTGGAGAACCGGCCTTGACCCTACCCACATATGGATCCTCACCCCCTTGTCCCGTACTCCCCTGAGGAGCAATTCCTGCCAAGACATTCACAAGCGATCGGTTCATTGCCCGGCACATGATCTGTGTGAGAATGAACCCCGATGCACCGACCAACGATCCGGCAATGATCAGAACATTATTGTTGAGCACAAACCCCGTCGTAGCCGCAGCCAACCCGGACCAGGAATTCAGCAATGCGACAACCACCGGCATATCAGCCCCACCCACAGGCCACACGAGCAAGAGACCAAGAAGTAATGAGGCCCCAACGACAATCCAGTAGACGGTATGCGGGTCCGGTGTCACCATCAGCCAGAGGCCGATGCCGCACACGGCAGCCCCCAGCCCTGCAACCAGGACACGCCGGCCGGGAAACTGGGTGGAGCTGTCCGTGACAAGTTCCTGCAACTTCGCGAAGGCCACAAGGCTGCCCGAGAACGTCATTGCGCCGATCACACCGGAGACTGCGGCGGCCACCGTGAAATAGCTGAGCGCCGAATCCCCTCCGTTCTGACGCTCCAACAATCCGGCTCCAGCCACAAGAACCGACGCCCCACCGCCGAGTCCGTTCAGAAGGGCCACCATTTGCGGCATGGCGGTCATCTGGATTTTCAGCGCCAGGACTGCGCCGAGGACCGCGCCAATCACCACCCCCACCGCAATCGCCTGTAAACTGAGAATACGCCGGTCGAACAATGTCAGAGCGACGGCAAGCAGCATCCCAAGCGCAGCCAGCAGATTTCCACGCAAGGCCGTGCGCGGATGCGCGAGCCCTTTGAGGCCTACTATAAAGAGAGCCGAAGCGCCCAGATATCCGAGATTGATGACAGCGCCGTTCATGACTCCATTTTTCGGTGTTCTCGGAACATTGCCAGCATACGATGCGTCACCAGGAACCCGCCCACCACGTTGATCGTGGCGAAGACAACGGCGACAAATCCCAGTATGCTCAAGAGCCAATCCTGCTCGGACCCGGCAGCCAGTAGAGCACCCACCAGCGTGATGCCGGAAATCGCATTGGCGCCGGACATCAGCGGCGTATGGAGCGTGGGCGGAACCTTTGTGATGATTTCAAATCCGGCAAACAGCGCCAGCACAAAAATCGTCAACCCGAGCACAGCGGTTTCCATCATCTCTCCTTCCACACCATCAATGAATTGCGCCGCCGGCAAGCAGTGCCTGCACCCGAGGATGCACCACCACTCCATCCCGCGTCACCAAGGTTCCACGCG